>Ga0115012_10000015_pt1 | contig 126261 bp, 112 predicted proteins | sample TroAtlMetagenome_FD_88706 | JGI IMG/M metagenome (GOLD analysis project Ga0115012, IMG submission 88706) | Marine eukaryotic phytoplankton communities from Atlantic Ocean - Tropical Atlantic ANT10 Metagenome | ecosystem: Environmental > Aquatic > Marine > Oceanic | place: Tropical Atlantic... | reverse complement strand
CCCAGACGGCGTATCCGATGATTTCAGGAGGAAAACGATGGCCTGAAAAGGCACCAGATTGCTTAGGTTTGGTCATGCGCCCACGTAAACGGCTTTTGAGATGTCTCGCAACTTGACGATGCCGGTTGGGTTTATCGCTGGAGTACAGGCTCACATGCGGTGATGTGGGACGTCCAAGGGCCCCAGCCAGTATCGGAAACCCGGCCGGATATAAGTGACGAACAGAAGCAAGAAATCGACTTCGATGCACTCACGCGAATGCGAAGTGGCGACGGCGGTTGAGGAGTGCGAACCTGCGGTATTTGCCGAAACGCCAAACAGCATGTGGACCGCGACGCGTACGCGGTGCGGCCGTACACGTCAAAGAAGCCGTCTTCCGAGACCAATCTACGTGGCGGCAGGTCAGTAGTTCACCTGCTCGAACCCGTAGTTATCCTCATAGTCACGCCAATCGACGAAGACGGATCGGTGATAAATGCCAGGGCAATGCTCGCCCCAGCGCTCAAGGCCTACGTGAGCCGAAGGAAGGGCAGTGACGGAAGACCTCTGCCAAGTGAAATCGCCTTGGGTCCCGTAAGTGCCGAGGACCACGGTCGCGCTTCGGTTACAGTCCCCATCGCGCCCGGACTCGTGCTGTCGCGCATACCGTACATCAAAGACGCGAATGGATCGGACAAAATTGAACTCTGGACCGCTGATATCAATGTCCGCCCGATCCTGGACGAGGCGAAGCACGAAGTCTGCTGGAATGCCGCCCGTTCCGGTTTCTGGAGAGCGCCAAACGGCATTTGTTGATTTTGTTTGGACGGCAACATCATCGCCTGGAAACGATTGGTGGGGCGAATAGTCCTTGGCGTGAAACAAGGCTTCGAAGATTCGGTCTACATTGCTCGGATGCCGTTCGGTCTCATAAGATGCGCCCATGGGACAGCGCCAAATCTGCAGTGGTGGTTCCACAGGCCAAGGCGTGATGCGACGGATAAACTCGGCACGGGCACGGCTGCAGGGCACGGAAGCGGGCCAACCGCCGGACAGGCAGAGAAGGATTGCGCAGTCGATTGGATAGGTTTGTGCTTTTGTGGTGCTCGGCAGCACACCGGTTGCCAAAGCGGTTACAGCGGTTAGGCATAGAGACAGTCGTCTAAGTTGAAAGCGCATGGTAGGGGACCCTTTGTCGGGAACCACCTTACCTTTAATAATATACTATTGCAACGCAAAGTGTATTACGCGCATAATCATGGTTATGTTAAATTCCAAATCTCATTGTTCTTGGTAACCCGCGCTTCCGCGAAGAGCTTTTCCAGGTGCGCTGCGGCATTGCGTTCGGCAGCCATTGCGATATGCGGGTCGGATTTCTTGTAAACCGATACTGCAATATTCTTGATCGTATCGGGTTTTTTCGACAGATGCGCGAGAATCTCTGCTTCGCGGCGCATCCGGTTGTCGAGCAATCGCTGGATGTAGGGTTGCGGGTCGTGAAGCACGGGGCCGTGACCGGGCAAGCAGACCCTGTCATTACGGTCGATCAATCGTTGAAGCTGGGCGCAGTAATCGCGCATGTTGCCGTCAGGCGGGCTTACGATCGAGCTGTTCCAACCCATCATGTGATCACCAGAAAACAGAACCCCGTCCGGTCGTGCGAAGCACAGATGATCGCTTGCATGACCGGGCGTGTGCAGAACAGTGAGCCCGGCGATCACATCACCGTCGTCAAGGTATCCGTCAGGTTCGAAGGCGTCGTCCGGAAACACCCGTGAGACGTGAACAGGCAGACCTGTCCTTTCGCGCAGTGCCGGCGCGGCGCCGAAATGATCGGAATGGTGATGTGTGACGAGAATTCCGGTGGCACCTTCTCCCAGAGTTTCGACGATGGCTTCGAAATGGTCGTGGTCTTCTACCGGTCCGGGGTCGATCACGAACCGGCCGTCAGAGCTGTCGATGATATAGGTGTTCGTCCCGTAATAGGTCATCTTTCCCGGATTGTCGGCAACGATCCTCTGAATGCCCTCGGCCACCTCGACAGCCTGAGCGCGACACGGTTCGGGTTCCGTGAAAAACATGCTGCTTTTCGTCATTGATGATCACCATCTTCCATGCTTGCGCAGATTATCCTTGTGTTCGCCAAATGGTCGGCGTCTCGGGCTGACGGTTCACATGCGTTTCGCAACCTCTTCGAGCATCACCTCGCTGGCACCGCCGCCGATGGCCTGAACACGGGCATCGCGTGACATCCGCTCGACTGGTGTTTCGCGCATGTAGCCCATGCCGCCGTGGAATTGCACACAGTCGTAGAGCACTGAGTTTACCAGCTCGCCGCAGTACGCCTTGACCATCGAGACCTCTTTCACGCAATCGCGGCCTGCCACATCCTGCCTGGCTGCATGATAGACAAGCTGGCGACCTGCCTCGATCCGGGTCTGACAGTCGGCTAGCCGCTGGCGGATGGCTTGCTTGTCCCACAACACGCCGCCAAAGGCCTTGCGTTGCTTGACGTAGTCCACGGTCATGTCCAGTGCGGTCTGTGCCTCGGCGCAGGCCATGGCGCCCAGAACGATGCGTTCGTTCTGAAAGTTCTTCATCACCGAATAGAAGCCTTTGTTGACCTCGCCGAGAATATTCTCCGCCGGGACGCGAACATCCTCGAAAATCAGCTCGGCGGTGTCCGAACACAGCCAGCCGGTCTTGTTCAGCGCCCGTCCGACCGAGAAACCGGGCGTGCCCTTTTCGATCGCGAACATGGTGATTCCGCGCGACCCCTTGGCATCTGGATCGGTCTTGGCACCGACGAAATAGATGTCGCCGTGCACGCCGTTGGTGATGAACATCTTGGTGCCGTTCAGCACCCAGTCCGACCCGTCCTGCACCGCGCGGCTGCGCATGCCCGCCACGTCCGACCCGGCACCCGGTTCGGTCACTGCCACGGCGGCGATTTTGTCGCCTGCGGTAATCGACGGCATCCAGCGGGCTTTTTGCTCCGGGGTGCCGGCGTTTTCAAGATGCGGCGAGGCCATATCGGTATGGACCAGCACCGTGGCCGCGAAACCGCCGAATGTGGAGCGTCCGACCTCTTCGGCCAGGACCACGCTGGACATCACATCCAGCCCGGCGCCACCGTATTTTTCGTCATAGCGCATGCCCAGAACGCCAAGATCACCCATTCGGCGCAGCACGTCGCGCGGCACCATGCCCTCCTCTTCCCAGGCGTCGGCCTTGGCCGTCACTTCGGTCTGGATGAACCGACGCAGCTGATCGCGGATCATGTCGAGGTCTTCGTTGAACGGGCCGCCGGTTGTGGTGATGGTTTCCTGTTTGGTCATGTTTGTTCCTCCGGGTCGAGTTTGACGAGTGGGGCGTGTCCGGCGACTGTATCGCCCGGCGCACAATAGATTTCCGCTACCACGCCCGCGACCGGCGCGGGCAGGCTTTGCAGCAGTTTCATGGCTTCCAGCACCACCAGCGTATCCCCAGCGGCGACAGTATCGCCGGGAGCGACGCGCACCTCGGCAACGGCGCCCGGCATCGGGGCTGTCAGCAGGTCAGCGCCGCTTGCGCCGACGCTGGCGCGGGCGAGGTGCCGATCTTCCAGTGTGCGCAGGTCTGTCAGGGTCATCCCCGCAGGAGTCTGCAGATGCACCCGCCAATGATCGCCGGCGCGTTCGACATGGGCAATGCGCGTGAACGGAACACCGTCGACGCGCCCGCTCAGGCGGTCGGCGGCCATGGCGGCGGTTTTGGTTGTGAGGCTCTGGCCGTCCGGCAGAACAGCGACAAGGGTTTCCGGGGTGCCGGATATGCGGATCGGATCATCCAGAGATGTGGTCCAATAGGATGCTGCACCGCGCCGTCCTGCGGGGGCCGTGAGCCGCCACGCTCCGAGGCTTTCCCAGGGCGATGTGCCCGCCGGGGCGAGATGCAGATGGAGCGCCATGACGGCGAGTCCGGTGTCGCGGGTGTCGGGCGTGGGTTGCGTCCAGCCATCCGGGAACATCTCGGGCAGTCCCGAGGTGTGATGGCGAAGCGCCTGAAAATCCGCGTGTGTCAGCAAGGCGCGTTGATACGACAGGTTCAGCCCCACACCGCCAACGGCGAAGGTATCAATCGCGGCGACAGCCCTGCGGATCGCCCCGGCGCGGTCGGGCGCGTGGACGATCAGCTTGGCCAGCATGGAATCGTAATGGTGACCGACGACCGAGCCCGCCGCGACTCCGCTGTCCAGCCGTACGCCTGCGGGCGGTGCCCAAAGGGTGATCCGGCCGGTTTCGGGGCGGAAATTTTCGGCCGGGTTCTCGGCGGCGATGCGCACCTCGATGGCGTGGCCGTCGAACCGCACATCGGTCTGCGCCAGCGTCAATGGCTCGCCCCGCGCGATGCGCAACTGCCATTCGACCAGGTCGATGCCGGTGATCGCCTCGGTCACAGGATGTTCGACCTGCAGGCGGGTGTTCATCTCAAGAAAGTAGTATTCGCCGCGCGACGGGTCATAAAGGTATTCCACCGTTCCCGCCGAGCGATAGTCGATGGATTGCGCCAGCCGGACCGCCGCCGCGCGCATGTCATCGCGCAGATCTTCGGGCAGATCGGCGGCGGGGGCCTCCTCGATCAGTTTTTGGTGGTTGCGTTGCAGCGAACAGTCGCGGTCCCCCAGATGCAGCAGGGTGCCGTGGCTGTCGCCCAGCACCTGCACCTCGACATGGCGGGCACGGGGCGCGTAGCGTTCGAGGAAAACCGCTGCATCGCCAAACGCGCCTTTCGCCTCGGACCGGGCGGAGGCAATGGCCTCCGGCGCGTCGGCCAGATCGGTGACAAGTCGCATGCCGCGCCCGCCTCCCCCCGCACTCGCCTTGACCAGAAGCGGCGTGCCAAGCGCCCGCGCTTCTTCCAGCAACCGCGCGTCGGATTGGTCGGTGCCGCGGTAACCGGGCAGGACAGGCACACCCGCGGCCTCTGCGGCGGCCTTGGCCTCGATCTTTGATCCCATCATGGCAATCGCGCCCGGTTCCGGCCCGATAAACACAAGGCCTGCCGCCTCGACCGCAGCGGCGAAACCGGCGTTCTCGGACAAAAAGCCATAGCCGGGATGCACCGCGCCCGCGCCGGTCGCGCGGGCGGCGTCAAGAATGGCATCGACGTTCAGATAGCTTTCCGAAGGTGCCGCCCCGCCGATGCAGACGGCGTGATCGGCTTCGATTACAAAGGGTGCATCGCGGTCGGCCTCGGAAAAGACCGCCACCGTTTCCAGCCCCAGCTTGCGGCACCCGCGCTGGATGCGCCGGGCGATTTCGCCCCGGTTGGCGATCAGGACGCGGGTAAAGCTCATTTCACCCGCCAGGAAGGAGTGCTTTTGTCGAGGAAACTGTTGATGCCTTCGATGCCTTCCTCGGTCTCCCAGGCGTCGGCCAGACGGTCGGCGGTATAGATCATGTTGGTTTCCAGATCATGCGCCGCGACATAGGCGATCAGTGCTTTGGTGTCAGCCACAGCACCCGGCGCAGCCTGCAAGTGATTATGCACGACGCGCTCGATGGCAGCATCCAATTCACCGGCGGCGGCGACCTCGGTCAACAGACCGATCCGTTCGGCGCGCGTGCTGTCGAACAGCGCCCCCGACAGCATGGTTTCGCGCGAATGCACCTTGCCGATGCGGGCCACGACATAGGGCGAGATATTGGCGGGCAACAAGCCCAGTTTCACCTCTGTCAGGCCAAAGCGCGCGTCGTCCGCCCCGATCGTATAGTCGCAGACCGAAATCATGCCGACGCCGCCGCCATAGGCCGGGCCGTTGATCCGACCGATCAGGGGTTTGGGCAGGGTATCGAGGCGGCGTAGTAAATACGCAAGCGTCGCGCTTTGATCGACCCGCTCTGCGCGGGACTTTTCAATGTTGGAAGAGAACCAGTTGAAATCCCCACCGGCGCAAAAACTCTTGCCGGTTCCGGTCAGGATCACGATACGCACCTTGTCATCGGCGGCCAGTTTCTCTGCGGCATCCGCAAGCTCGGCGATCAACGTTCCGTTCAGGGCATTGTGTTTGTCAGGCCGGTTGAGTGTTACCGTGGCGACACCGCGTTCGTCGGTTTCAAGCAGGATGGTTTCGTAGGTCGTTGTCATGGTGTGGGCCTCACATTCTGAATACGGGCGTGTGGCGCCCTGCTTCGGGTACCGAAGAGACGATGGCCAGACACAGGCCAAGGATATCGCGGGTCTGACCCGGTTCGATCAGCCCGTCATCCCACAACCGCGATGTGGCGTAATAGGGATCGGACTGTTCACCGTACTGAGCGCGCACCTGCGCCTCGATCTGGTCCATATCGGCCTGCATCTTGTCTGGATCGCCCCCCTTCTGGCGGCGCAGTTCCAGCATTACGTTGGTGGCGATGTCGGCGGACATGGTGGCCAGTTCCGCCGTCGGCCACGCAAAGAGGAAGTTCGGCGCAAAGCCGCGCCCGCACATGCCGTAATTACCCGCCCCGTAAGAGCCGCCCAGAAGGACCGACAGGCGCGGCACCTTGGCGACCGACATCGCATAGACCAGCTTTGCGCTGTCCTTGGCGATGCCGCCGCGTTCGGCCTCGGTCCCGACCATGAAGCCGGAAATATTGTGCAGGAAGAGAAGTGGGATATTCCGTTGGTCACACATTGATACGAATTGTGCGCCCTTGAGTGCGCTGTCGGACAATAGCGCGCCGTTGTTGGCCAGGATACCTACGCGATAGCCGTGGATACGCGCCGTGCCGCAGACCAGCGTTTCGCCCCAGCCCGGTTTGAATTCGCGGAATTCGCCCGCGTCGATCATGCGCAGCAGAACCTCGCGCATGTCATAGGGTTCCTTGCGGTCGGCGCTGATGACACCGAGCAATTCCGACGGATCATGCGCAGGCGCTTCGGGAGCTGCGTCAGGCTCCATCGGACGCGACTGGCCAAGCTCGGCCACGATGTCGCGCATCAAAGCCAGCGCATGGTGTTCGTCTTCTGCCAGATGGTCGGAAACGCCCGAGACACGAGAATGCATCTCTGCCCCGCCCAGCGTTTCGCCATCGACCTCTTCGTTGATCGCCACCTTGACGATCGAAGGCCCGCCCAGATGGATGCGCGCGTTGCCGCGCACCATGATGACTTCGTCCGACAGCGCGGGGATATAGGCCCCCCCCGCCGTGCAGCCGCCGAACACGGCCGAGATCTGCGGCAAGCCGCTGGCCGACATATTTGTCTGGCGATAGAAGGAATTGCCGAAATGGCGGGCATCGGGAAAGACACGGTCCTGTTCAGGCAGATAGGCGCCGCCGCAATCCACCAGATACAGGCAGGGCAGCCGATTTTCCGCCGCGATTTCCTGGGCGCGGATGTGTTTCTGCACCGTCTCGTGATAGAAAGAGCCGCCCTTTACCGTGGCGTCGTTGGCGATCACCATACAAGGCAGCCCGTGGACCATACCGATGCCGGTGACGATACCGGAACCGGGAACCTCGCCGCCGTATTGGCCATAGGCCGCCAGCGACGACAGCTCGAGAAACGCGGTGCCCGGATCCACCAGCAGGTCGATCCGGTCGCGGACCAGAAGTTTGCCGCGCTTGCGGTGCCGGTCGACCATGTCGGGACGTCCACCCGACGTCGCCTCGGCAATACGGGTGCGCAGGGTTTCGACGCGTTCGTTTTGCGCCGCGTGGTTGCGCGTGTAGGTTTCGGATGCGGTCAGTACTGTTGTTTCGAGACGCGCCATGGATCGGATATCCTGTTACAGTTCGGGCAACCGTCATGCGGCTGCCCGGAATTTTCAGTCGCACGTCAGAACCCGAATGCGCGGCTATGGTGGCTGGTGCTAGATCACGAAGCCGCCGCCGCAGATGATGTGCTGGCCCGAGATGAAGTTCGATTCAGGCGCACAGAACAGATAGACCGCGCCCGCGGCCTCTTCCGGGGTGCCGACCCGGCCCAGAGGGATCATCCGTTCCATCTGGGACAGAAGATCGGGATTCACGCCGACCTTGATCTCTTTTTCCTCGACCTTGATCGTGCTGTCGCCGTCGGCGCTGCCCTCGGTCAGACGGGTGCGAATCGGGCCGAAAGCCACGGCATTCACGTTGACCTTGTAACGGCCCCATTCCTTGGCCATCGTCTTGGTGACCCCCAAAATGCCAGCCTTGGCGGCGGAATAGTTGATCTGACCCGCGTTGCCGCCGGTGCCCGCGATGGACGAGATATTCACCACCTTGCGGAACACTTCCTGTCCGGCGGCGGCTTCTTCCTTGGCCTTGGCGCTGATTATCGGCTGGGCGGCGCGCAGAATTCTGAACGGGGCTGTCATGTGAACGTCGATGATCGCCTGCCATTGTTCGTCGGTCATCTTCTGAACAACGCTGTCCCAGGTGTAGCCGGCGTTGTTCACGATTATGTCCAGACCGCCGAAGCTGTCGACGCCGGTCTTGATGAACCGTTCAGCAAAACCGTCCTCGGTCACGCTGCCGGCGCAGACCACCGCTTCGCCACCGGCGGCGCGGATGGCTTCGGCGGTTTCATTGGCCGGATCGGCATCCAGATCGTTGATTACCAGCCGCGCCCCTTCCGAGGCAAGCTTGAGCGCGATTTCACGTCCGATGCCCCGGCCCGAACCGGAAACCAGCGCCACGCGCCCGTCGAGTTTGTCAGTCATGTTCTATCCTTTCGAGTGGTGCTGTCAGACTTTTTCGTAAAGCGTGGTCACACAGGCCCCGCCGAGACCGAGGTTATGCTGAAGCGCCAATCGCGCACCATCGACCTGGCGCGCATCGGCCGTACCGCGAAGTTGCTGAACAAGTTCGGTGCATTGCGCAAGTCCAGTGGCACCCAGCGGATGACCCTTGGACAATAGACCACCCGATGGGTTGGTCACGTATTTGCCGCCATAGGTGTTATCGCCGTCATCGACGAATTTCGCGGCATCGCCACGTGCGCAAAGGCCGAGAGCCTCGTAGGTGATCAGCTCGTTATGAGCGAAACAATCGTGTAGTTCGACGACGTCTACATCGTCCGGCCCGATGCCGGCGGCCTCGTAGACCTGATCGGCGGCACGTTTGGCCATCGAAAAGCCTACAACCTCGCGCATGTCATGCGCACCGAAAGTTTCGGGACCGTCCGTTGTCATGGCCTGCGCCGATATCCGAACCGAGCTGTCGAGGCCGTGTTTGTCGGCGAATTCCTTGGAACAGACGATTGCCGCAGCGGCACCGCAGGTCGGCGGGCAGGCCATCAGTCTGGTCATGACCCCCGGCCACATGACCGGGGCCGCCATTACCTCTTCGGGCGTCACTTCCTGCCGGAACAGCGCAACGGGGTTCTTGGCCGCGTGTCGGCTGGCCTTGGCACGGATTTTCGCAAAGGTTTCCATGGTTGTGCCGAACTCGTCCATATGGGCCTTGCCTGCACCGCCGAAATACCGGAGCGCCAGTGGAATTTCCGAATTACCCACCAGATCGTCGGTTTCTTCGTCGAACGCCGTAAACGGGCTGATCCGGTCGTGGAACATCGAACCAAGCGCACCCGGCTGCATCTGTTCGAACCCAAGCGCCAGAGCGCAGTCGACCGCGCCGCTTTCGACGGCCTGACGGGCGAGGAACAGGGCCGAGGACCCGGTTGAGCAGTTGTTGTTCACGTTCACTACCGGAATGCCGGTCATCCCGACATGGTAGAGGGCGCGTTGGCCGCTGGTGCTGTCGCCGTAGACATAGCCCACATAGGCCTGCTCTACCTTGTCATAATCCAGACCCGCGTCCGCCAAGGCGGAACGGGTGGCCGTGGCGGCCATCACATCATAGCTTTCGGATTTGCCGGGTTTCTGGAACGGGACCATCCCGACGCCGCTGATATAGGCTTTGTTGGTCATCTCTGTCTCCTATACTGGAACCGGCCGTAGACGAATCAGAACCGGCCCATTTTCTATCACTTGTTAGATTTTTGCATCCAAGAGTGTCTGCCTGTCAACACTACCCTGCTGTGACGTGGGGTGCGCGTCGTCACCCCGAAGCCGTCAGAGCCGGAATATCCCGTAGTGCGGATCATCAATCGGGGCATTCAGCGAGGCGGAAATCGACATGCCAAGCGCATTGCGCGTATCTGCGGGGTCGAGAATACCGTCGTCCCACAATTCAGAGGTCGAGGTATAGGCTTCCACATCTTGGCGGAATTTCTCAAGGACGGGATCGCGGATCGCGGCGATTTCCTCTTCGGTCAACTCCTTGCCTTCGCGCTGAAGCTGGCGGATCTTGACGTCGGCCATGGTATTGGCGGCCTGATCCGCGCCCATCACGCCGATTTCGGCCTGCGGCCACATGAACAGCGTGCGCGCATCCCATGCCCGTCCGCACATGCCGTAATTTCCCGCTCCGTAAGAGGCATTGGCGATCACAGTGAATTTCGGCACGACCGATCCGCCCTGCGCCATCAGCATCTTCGCGCCGTCCTTGGCGATTCCGCGTTCTTCGTATTCGCGCCCCACCATGTAGCCTGTGATGTTCTGGAAAAAGACCAGAGGCGTGCGGTTCTGGTTGCACAGCTGCATGAAATGCGCCGCCTTGAGCGAACTGTCGTTGAACAGCACGCCATTATTGGCAAGGATTCCGACCTTGTAACCCCAGATATGGGCAAAGCCGCAGATCATAGTGGTGCCGTAATCGGGCTGATATTCGTGAAAGCGCGAGCCATCGACGATCCGGGCCAACACTTCGCGCATGTCGAACTGGGTCTTTCGGTCTTTGGGGATGATCCCATAAAGCTCTTTGGGGTCGTAATAGGGCTCTTCGAAAGTGGCGGTTTCGATGATCGTCTTTGGCGTGCGCTTCCATTGGCTGACAATCTCTCGCGCCAGTGAAAAGGCGTGTTGTTCGGTGGCCGCGCGGTAATCGCCGGTGCCCGAAACCGAGGTGTGCATGACCGCTCCGCCCAGTTCCTGAACGCCGACCTCTTCGCCGGTGGCCGCCTTGACCAGCGGCGGACCGCCAAGGAAAATGGCTCCGGTGCCTTCGATGATGATATTGTAATCGCTCAGCGTCGGCACATAGGCACCACCTGCAGTACAATGCCCGCCAACCACCGCGATCTGCGGGATATTGGCCTGGCTCAGCTTCACCTGATTGCGAAAGACGCGACCGCCCAGATAACGGTCGGGAAAGACGCCGTGCTGTAACGGCAGGAAGCCGCCGGCGCTGTCGCAAATGTGAATCACTGGCAGGCGGTTTTCCAGCGCGACATCCAGAAGCCGCACGATCTTTTTGACGGTATGGGGATACCATGCCCCGCCCTTGACGCTCGCATCGTTGGCATGAATGGCGACCTCGCGGCCCTGCACGATGCCGATGCCCGTCACAACGGCGGCGCCGGGCACCGCGCCGTCATATTCGCGGCAAGCCGCGAGGGTGGAAAACTCCAGAAACGGTGTGCCGGGGTCAAGCAACAGCTTCAGCCGCTCGCGCACGCCCAGCTTGTTCTGCCGTGCCAGCCGGTCGATGTCACGTTGCGGGCGCTCGAAACGCGTCGCGTGTTGGCGGGCGTGGAACTCTTTCAGCCGCGCGGACATGGCCGCATGATTGGCCTTGAAATCCGGGGCGTTGGTGTCGATCTGGCTTTCGATCCGGCGCATGATTATTCCTCCTCGGGAGCCAGCTGGGCGAGTGTGGCCTTGAGCCCAAAACTATCACCAGCGGCAAATGGTATTTCAGCGATCACACCATCGCGCGGCGCGGTCAGGCTGGTTTCAAGTTTCATACTTTCGATGACCAGCAGCGGCTGACCTTCCTTGACCTGATCGCCGGCCTTGGCATTCACGGATACGACAACTCCCGGCATCGGCGCGACGATGCGGTCATCGACCGCGCCGCCATCATTTCCGGCCAGACGCTCGGCGGGATCGACGCGACCGATGGCGAATGTCCGCCCGTTCAGATGCACGAATGTCGCGTCCGGCCCGACGGCCACCCGCATGTCGTAAGTGCGCCCGCGCACCCGCAGTGTATAGCCGCCGGGTGCCTCCGCCGCGTCCAATTGGCAGGGGATCGCGCCATCGGGGGTGTTCAGTATCATGCTTCTGCCGTCGTGCGACAGCCAGCATTCGGTCTCTTCGCCGTCGATCTGGTAAATCCGCCGCATCAGTTTCTCCACCCGCCCATTTTTCGGTGCATTTCAGGTATCTGCATCACATCGCTCACCAGCCGTTCGTCCGACAGGGCCGCCGCCGCCATCAACAGGTCGCTCACATCTTCGCCAGGTGCTGTCAGCGTATCGGCCTGTTCGGCCAGAAAGCCGGTCGAGACATCCCCTGATGCGAAATCCGGATGTGCAAGGATGGTATCCAGATAACCGGTGTTGGTTGTTACCCCAAGGATCACGTAGTTCTGGACCGCTTCACGCGCCCGGGCGATGGCTTCTGCCCTGTTGCGGCCGTGGACGATCAGTTTGGACAGCATGGGGTCGAAATCGGTGGTCACTTTGCCGCCGTCCAGAATGCCGCTGTCCACGCGGACGCCTTCGCCGCGGGGTTCGTCCAGCAGCAGGATGTCCCCGATCGCGGGGCGGAAATCCTGGGTGGCGTCTTCGGCGCAGATGCGCAGTTCGATCGAATGGCCGTTTTGCGCGATGTCGGCCTGCGCGGCGCTCAGCCCCTCGCCCGCCGCGATGCGCAGCTGTTCGGCCACCAGATCAAAGCCCGTCACCATTTCGGTCACCGGGTGTTCGACCTGAAGCCGGGTGTTCATTTCCAGAAAGTAAAACGATCCGTCCTGGGCATAGATGAATTCGACCGTGCCTGCCCCGCGATAGTTGACGGCGCGGGCGATCCCGGCGGCGGTTTCGCAGATCTCGTCGCGTTGTTCAGCCGTAAGCGCCGGGGACGGCGTTTCCTCGATGATCTTCTGGAACCGGCGCTGGATCGAGCATTCGCGTTCCCAGAAATGGACGACATTGCCCTGCCCGTCGCCCATCACCTGCACCTCGATGTGGCGCGGGCGCTCGATATAGCGTTCGACGAACAGACGGCCATCGCCGAAATAGCGCTCGCCCTCGCGGCGCGCGGTGTCGATCTCGGCTTCGAGTGCGCCGTCCTCGCGCACGACGCGCATCCCCTTGCCGCCGCCGCCCGCCGACGGCTTGATCAGCAGCGGGTACCCCACCGTGCGGGACCGTTCCACGAAGGTCGCCGGGTCGTCATCCTCGATGGCGGAGGGCGCCACCGGAAAGCCGCGTTCCTCGACAAAGGCGCGGGCGCGGATCTTGTCGCCCATCAGGTCGATGACCTCGGATGTGGGGCCGACGAACGTGATGCCGGCCTTTTCCAGTGCGGCCACGAAGGCGGCATTTTCCGACAGGAAGCCATAGCCCGGATGCACCGCATCCGCGCCGATCCGTTGCGCCGCCTCGACGATCTGCGCAATGTCGAGATAGGCCGCCACGGGCGTTGAACCTTCGATGGTCACGACCTCGTCGGCAATCAGATGGGCCGGGCCTTCCTGCTCGGAGCTGTGCCGCAGGACGGCGGTCTTGATGCCCTTGACACGGGCGGTGCGCACAACTCGCGCCGCGATCTCGCCCCGGTTCGCCACCAGCAATTTGGAAATAGTCATCTTCGTTCCTTTCATACCCTTTCGACAGGGTGAAACCCGTCATTTTCGGCGAGTTTTGCCGGTACGGGGATTTCGATGTCGAGGAGCATTTGAGCGAAGCCCTTGCCCTGGGGGTCGATGCGGACCGAGGCGATGCCGCCGCCGCCGAGGGACTCGTGCAGCAGGAAGTTCAGCGCATGGCTTCCGGGCAGGTCGAAGCGTTCGACCGGGCCGTTGCACAGGTGGGCGAAATAGGTTTTCACCGCGTCTTCGGTGAGGGCGGATCGGATGTAGGGCAGGTAATCGGGCTTGCGGGCCATGATACCGATATTGGCGATGTCGCCCTTGTCGCCCGAGCGGCCCCAGGCCAGTTCGACCAGCCGCACCTTGACGGCATCGGGGCCAGCGTCGCGGCTGTCGGCCGGCGGCGTGGCGGGCGGATCAAGCCGCACCTCCCTGGTGGCAACGGTGACCGGCACATCCTTGCCATCGACCTCGACCGCAACGGGCGTGTCGGCCTTGTCCTGCAGGAAGGAAAACAGCCGCACCACTGGCTGTACCTTGGGGCGTCCGGCGTAGAACCCGGTCAGACCCTGCGCGGTGGAAATGGCCATCGGCGCGATTTCACCGGCAAAGATGTTCAGCGCGCTGCGCTCCTCATGTGCCACGCCGATCTTGAGCACCACTTCGCGGGTCCGGGCGCGGGCGTTGGCGCCATAGGCGGCTTCGGCGCCCAGAATCTCGACGCTCACCTGCCGGAAATCGCCCAGGTTCTTGTTGCGGAAAATCCGACGGCAGCGGGTCAGGATCGCCTCGGCCACGCGCTCGGCCTTGGCCGGGGCGTCGATGGCGGCGAGCGTCAGGGTGGTGACCGCGCGCCAGCCATCGGCATAGGTCGCCGACACCTTGTAGCTGCCGGTGCGCCCCAGCCCCTTGCCGCCCTTGACCCGCACCCGATCGGGGCCGATCTGTTCGAGCGTGACACCGGACCAGTCGCAGATCACGTCGGGCAGCAGATAGGCCCGTGGATCGCCGATTTCATAGAGCATCTGTTCGCCGGCCGAACCGGGCGACACCAGACCGCCGGTATCGGCCGTCTTGGTCATGACAAAACTGCCGTCTTCGGACACCTCGACGATGGGCATCCCCATGTCGTCCCAGCCCGATACGTCCTGCCAGTCGGTGAAATTGCCCCCCGTCCCCTGCGGGCCGCATTCGATCAGATGGCCCGCCAGGGACCCCTGGCTGAGCTTGTCCCAATCTTCGTCTTTCCAGCCGAATTCGTGCATCAAAGGGCCTAGCGCCACGGCACTGTCGGCGCAGCGCCCGGTGATCACGATGTCGGCCCCGGCGTCCAGCGCGGTCGCGATGGGGCGCGCGCCCAGATAGGCGTTCATGCTCCAGATTTCGTCCGGAAAGGCCGCGCCGGAAAACATTTCGGTCACGCCGCGGTCGCGGATCGCATCCGCGCGCTCCATGAGGTCGTCGCCCAGCACGACACCGATGGACAGCTCGACCCCCGCCTCGGCGGCAGCCCTGGCGAGCGCGTCGCGGCAACCGCGCGGGTTCACCCCGCCGGCATTGGCCACCACCTTGATCCCCCTGGCCTTGATATCCTCAAGCCAGGGCACCAGCGCCTTGACGAAATCGGGCGCAAAGCCCGCCTCCGGCGTCTTCGCCCGCGCCCGCGCCATCAGCGACATCGTCACCTCGGCCAGGTAATCGAACACCAGATAGTCGATGTCGCCCTTGGACACCAACTGGCCAATGGCCTCCGGCGTGTCACCCCAGAAACCCGAAGCGCACCCGATGCGCAGTTGTCGATCCGACATATACCCCCCTATCTGCCCGTCCATTCCGGCGCGCGCTTTGTGTCACGAACAGCACGCTGTCCGGCCCGAAAAGCCGTGAATGCCGCCCGTAGCTGCAGAAATCCCGAAGGACGCTCTCTTTCGATTACGTCCGATGGCTCCCGTTTCCGCACCGCGCGCAACGGCGTCAAATCGCAAAAAGCGCGGCTTGCAAATATTTCTAACATATGTTTGATTTTGGTCAACAGGTCAATCTGACATTCTGCTCGGGAGGAAAACCATGAACAGTCAAGACAGTACGGTGATGGCCGATCTGCAAGCCATCAGGGCAAACTACTCGCTGACCAGCGAGCAGCGACAGATCGTCGATCACGTGGATCGCGTATCGCGCGAGGTGCTGCACCCGCTGCAGGCGCGTATGGACGCTGAGGATTGGTGGCCTGACGATCTGTTCAAGCAGATGGGAGAGCTTGGCCTTCTGGGGATCACTGCGCCCGAGGAAATGGGCGGCTCCGGTCAGAATGAATTCACCCAGGCGCTGGTGTCCGAAGTGATCTCGAAATGGAATCCGGCGGTGGGTCTGTCGCACGGGGCACACGACAACCTGTGTCTGAACAACCTGCTGCGCAACGGCTCCGAGGAGCAGGTAAAGAAGTATGTGCCTGGCCTGTGTTCCGGTGATCTGGTCGGAGCCCTGGGGCTGACCGAACCCGGCGCGGGCTCGGATGCGCTTGGCTCCATGGCCACCACCGCGCGCCGCGACGGTGACGACTATATCATCAACGGCTCGAAGATTTACATCACGAACGGGCCGATCGCCGATGTGGTCCTGCTTTATGCCAAGACTGACAAATCCAAGGGCGCCAAGGGCATTTCGGCGTTTATCATCGAAACCGACAATCCCGGGTTCAAGGTAGCGCAGAAGCTGGACAAGATGGGCTTTCGCGGCTCGCCAACCGGCGAGCTGGTGTTCGACGAGTGCCGCGTGCCGGCGTCTGCCATGGTGGGTGCCGAAAACAGCGGTGTATCAGTGGTGATGAGCGGGTTGGATCTGGAGCGCGCGATGGTCACTTCTGTCTGCGTCGGCATGGCCGAGCGGGCGCTGGAACTGGGTCTGGAGTATGCAAAGATCCGCGAACAATTCGGCAAACCCATCGCAAGTTTCCAAATGGTTCAGTCGAAACTGGCCGAGATTTACACCGAGGTCGAAACCGCCCGCGCCTTCAGCTATCGCGCGCTGGCGGCCTGTGTCGGTTTGCCCAAGGGGGCCGGAGGACGTGGCGAGATTCACAAGCTGACCGCCGCCGCCTGCCTTTATGCGGGCGAAGCGTTCAACAAGGCCGTCACCGAAGCCTGCCACATCCATGGCGGTTCGGGTTACATGCAGGACACCGAGATCAACCGGTTGTTCCGCGCCAACAAACTTTTGGAGATCGGTGCGGGCACCAGTGAAGTCCGCAAGATCATCATCGCCGAAGAACTTTTGCGCGCCTGAGGGAGGACCCAGCCATGAACAAGCAATTACGCAACGACATCGACCTTCCAACACATTTCATGACCGATGAACAGCAGGCGCTGGCCGATCAGGCCGGCAAGTTCTTCATGTCGGAGTTTCATCATCTGAACGCGGAAATGGACGACACCGATGATCTGCCGCCTTCGGTCTTTCCCAAGCTGGGCGAGATGGGGTATCTTGGCCTCAACGTGCCGCCGGAATACGGCGGGGCCGGGCTCGATTTCACGTCGGCCTGCATCATAAGCGAGGAATTGTCGCGCGCCTCTGCCGCGATCGGTCTTAGCCAGGTGGCGCATGATAACCTGTGCGTCAACAATATCTATCGCAACGCCAGTGAGGATCTGCGCCGCAAGTATTTGCCCGGGCTGTGCGACGGCACGCTGATCGGCGCTTTGGGCCTGACCGAACCCGGTGCCGGCTCCGATGCGCTTGGCTCGATGCGGACCACGGCGAAAAAGGATGGCGACGACTATATTCTGAACGGCGCCAAGATCTACATCACCAACGGGCCGATTGCGGATCTGGTGCTGGTCTATGCCAAGACCTCGCCCGAAAAGGGGGCCAAGGGCATTTCCGCCTTTATCGTGGAAACCGACACGCCCGGCTTCAAGGTGGCTCAGAAGCTCAACAAGATGGGGTTCCGCGGATCGCCGACCGGCGAATTGGTGTTCGAGGATTGCCGTGTGCCCGCCAAGAACATGGTCGGCAAGCTGGATGGTGGTGTTGCGGTGACAATGTCGGGGCTGGACCTGGAGCGCGCTATCGTCTGTTTCAATGCTCTGGGCATTGCGCAGCGGGCGCTTGATATCTCTATCGATTACGCCAAGACGCGCAAACAGTTCGACAAGCCGATCGCCAGTTTCCAGATGGTGCAGGCGATGCTGGCCGACATGTACACACGGATCGAGGCGGCGCGCAGTCTGTCACTGAAAACCGTCGCCATGTGCGAAGGTCTGGAAGAAGGCGAAGGCGGGCGCGGCGAAATTCACAAGCTGACGGCAGCGGCGATCTTCAAGGCTGCCGAGGCGACATCATTTGTGCTGGACAAGGCCGTTCAGATCCATGGCGGATCGGGCTATATGCGCGATACGGAAGTGAACCGGCTTTACCGGACCGGGCGCGTGCTCGAGGTCGGTGCGGGCACTCAGGAAGTGCGCAAGCTGATCATCGCCGGCGAGCTTCTTAAGGAATGAGGGGAAAGACATGAGCGACCGAAAGACACCGCGTTATGCCTCTGACCTCATGGCGGGTCAGGTGGCCCTCGTCACCGGTTCCGGATCGGGCATGGGCCGGGCCACGGCGCTTGAGATGGCGTCTTGCGGGGCCAGGCTGGCCCTGTTCGCACGCCGCGAGGAACCGCTGGAAGAAACCGCCGAGATGATTCGCACCGCGGGGGGCGAGGCGTTTGTCGTGCCCGGCGACACCCGCGATGAGGACAGTATCGAAACCGCGATGGGGCGGATCAAGGAGCACTACGGACAGCTTGACGTTCTGGTGAACAATGCGGGTGGTCAGTATATTGCCTCGGCTCGCGACATCACGAACAAGGGTTTCGAGGCGGTGATTCGCAACAACCTGATCGGGTCGTGGCAGATGACCCGCGCGGCGGCGGATCATTTCATGTATGACTCCGGCGGCTCGGTCGTATTCGTTACCGCGATTTCGGGCCGTACCGCCCTGACCGGTTTCGCGCATACCGTTGCTGCACGCGCCGGCGTGACCGGGATGATGAAGACACTGGCCGCCGAATGGGGCGAATACGGGATTCGTCTGAACTGCGTCGCGCCGGGCACGATCAAGACCGACGCGCTCGGCCGCTATCCCATTCCGCCAGACCGGTGGAAGGATCTGAACCGGTCGGTCCTGAATCGCATGGGCGCGGCAGAGGACATCGCGGGTACGATCATCTTTCTTGCGTCCGATTTAGGGAATTTCATTACCGGCGAGGATATCTATGTTGACGGCGGTGAAACACTACATATGGGCCACGATGCCCGCGACATGATCAATCCGGACATGTTCGAGAAACGAGAGCGCGGAGACGGGAAAAATGAGTGAACCCAATGTCCTTCTGGATATCAAAGACCGCATCGCGACTGTTACCCTGAATGACCCGGAACGCCGTAATCCGATTACCGGAAACGATATGATCGAGGCACTTCTGGAAAAGTTTGCAAAAGTGCAGGCCGACCCCGAAGTCAGCGTCATGATCCTCACGGGTGCTGGTTCTGCTTTTTGTGCGGGCGGCGACATCAAGGAGATGAACGACCCCGACGGTGTTTTTCGAAAGGAGCCGTTGGCGGCGGCGCAAAGCTATGTCGACGGCGTGCAGAAATTGCCGCAGGCGCTTTACAACCTCGATATTCCGACCATTGCAGCGGTCAACGGTGCGGCGGTCGGTGCGGGGTGTGACCTGACCATGATGTGCGACATGCGCATTGCGTCGGAAAAGGCGAAGTTCGGCGAGGTGTTTCTGAACCTCGGGATCATTCCGGGCGACGCGGGCAGCTGGTTTCTACTGCGCCGTCTGGGCCACCAAAGGGCAGCCGATCTGACGTTTTCGGGCCGCATGGTCGCGGCCGATGAGGCGCTGGAGATCGGCATGGTGCTGGAGGTAGTGCCGCATGACACCCTGTTGGAGCGTGCCCGCGAACGTGCAGCGGTGATTGCTGCGAAACCGCCACGGGCGGTACGGATCGCCAAGCGCCTGATGCGCAACGCCGAACGGATGGATTTGCCGGATTTCCTGAATTCCGCGGCGGCCTATCAGGCCTTGATGCATCAGACCGAGGACCACCATGAGGCAGTCTCTGCGTTCATCGAGAAACGAAAACCCCACTTCACGGGGCGTTAAGGAAAGAACGCATGGCTGATATCAGCAGAGAATATATGGAGCAGATCGCGCAAATGTGGAATGCGCGCGGCAAGGGTCTGATTACCCACATGGCGCTCGAGATCGAAAAGGTGTCGAGCGAAGGCGTTCGGGTGCGGATGCCGTTCAATCCGGACTTTTGTGTGGATAAGGATCAGACCCTGCTTCACGGTGGCATTCTGACCGCTTTGTTGGACAGTGTTTTCGGGTTGGCGAACTTTGTGACCATCAAGGGGGTCAGCTCGATGGCGACCCTGGACCTCAGGGTTGATTATCTGCGGGCCGCGCGGTCGCGCGCAGACGTCATCGTCAGCGCGCATTGTTTTCGGAAAACCCGCCATATCGCCTTTAATGCCGGCAACATCTGGTTCGATGGCCACGAGGATGCGGAAATCGCCCGTGGAACCGCCTCGTTCGCTTTGACCCGCGGTGACACCAGCCTTCTAGAAGCGATGACCAAAGGAAAAGCCTCGTAATGAACTTGCAAACCGTCAATGCCAACGTGGCCAGGGTGCCGTTTTTCCGGTTTCTGAATTTCGAGGTTCAGAGCATGGACGACTTTCATGCCGAAGCCGAGATGACTTTTGAAGCTCATCATATCGGAAACCCGATCATGGAGCATTATCATGGCGGCATCATTGCCAGCTTCATGGAAGCGACAGCCGCTATTGCCGTCCAACCTGATTTCACCGAAGTTCCGGCCAAGCCGATCAATCTGACCGTGGATTATCTTCGGCCTGGTGTGAAGGGTCCGCTCTATGCCCGTGCGAATGTCACCCGCAAGGGCAAGCGTATCGCGAGTGTCAGTGTAATTACATGGCAGACGGGTCGGGAAAAACAGGTTGCAGAAGGACTGTATCACTTCCTGTTGGTCTGATCACAACCGTTGAACGGTCAGTTGGCCGTTTCGTGTTCGGTGTAGGGGGTCGCCTCTCTTGAGCAAACCCCTTCGAGCAGCAATTTGATGAGCATGCCGGAGAATTCGGGCAGCGAAAGATACCCGTCTTTTGCGGGTTCATTCGGGTCGAACCACTCCACCGTCCAGTTCAATGCCCCCAGCATCACCTGGCGCAATGGGACGATCTTGATATCCGACCGGATGGCACCGTCATCCTGCGCTTCGCGCAGGATCCTGTCCCACAGTCTTCCGTATTCATGACGAATTCCTCTGTGCCGTTCCCTGAAACTGTTGGGTAGCATCCCATAGCTTCGGATGTTCGCAGACGTGAACTCGCTCGCCTTGAAAAGAAAATCCAGATGCGTCCAGATTGCTGTCGCTATCCTTGCGTGATGATCGTAAGGGGGCTCAAATTCCTGAACTGCTGCGCTGACACCCGTCAGAAGGTCGCTCAACCCGGCGTTCAGAACCTCGTCCACGATAGCTTCCTTGGACTTGAAATGGTAGTAGACGCTGCCCGCCTTCATCTCCGCTTCGTCGGCAATCTGTCTCAGCGTGGTTGCTTTGTAACCATTGTCCCTGAGAACGCGCGCCGCGGCGATCAGGATTTCCGCGCGGGTTTTCTCGGCCTTGCCGATGGGGTCGGGGATGTCGACAGAGTTGGCGGCGTTCGTCTTTAGTCCTGTCGTAACGACCATGTGCCGGGAACACATTCCATCAAGTATCAGCTTGCTCATGCGTTCGGCGAGAACATGCACCGGATACCGATCCACATCATACCATTCCACTGTCCAGTTCATGGCACTCAGTATGAACTGGCGGATTGCAGCCACGGAGATGTCGACCCTCAGGTGGCCCGCATTTTTCGCATTATTCAAAAAGCAACTCCAGACCCGCGCATAAGCCGCGCGCAACTCACGGTGCGGAGCGCGTGCCTCATCGGACAACATCGGGTAGTTGCGGATATTGGCAGAGGTAAAGTCGCTGTCGGTCAGCAGATAGGTCAGGTGCGTTTCGATGAGCAATGCAAAGGTCTTGCGAAAATCATGGGAATCCCCCTTCGTCGACCGGACGATCTCACTGACTTTCTCGTAGAGTTGCCGCACACCAATATCCAGAACCTCGCTCAGAATCTGGTCTTTGGATTGAAAATGGTAATAGATACTTCCGGCTTCTATGCCGGATACCTGCGCAATGTCGCGCATCGTCGTGGCGTTGTAGCCTTCGTGCCGGAACAGGCGAGCGGCCGCAACGAGGATACCGCCTCGTGTCCGCTCCGACTTGCTCATTTCATCGTCGGTTCTCTTGATGGCATCAGTATATCTCACCATTCGTTGTCGATACTGAACAGTCACAACACTGTCCATTGTAATAAATCTAACAACTGTTAGAATACACCAAAGAAGGCTTCGAATCAAGTTCTTTGCCAAGATGTAAGCGGAAGAGGAGGATCTCTCTATGCGAGGGTTGAATGGAAAACGTGTAATCCTGACAGGTGGCGGTAGCGGCATCGGTCGGGCCGTATGTGAACGGTTCGGCGAAGAAGGTGCCGAAGTCGCCGTTTTCGATATGAACGAAGAGGGGGCGCAGGAAACTGTCCAGCATATTCTGGACGCCGGAGGCAAAGCGAAGGCGTTCAAAGTGGACATTACCGACCGTGCTCAGGTCGACAAGGCGGTGGCCGAGTTCGAGGCCGGCGGGCCGGTCGACATCCTTGTGAACAACGCAGGTTGGGATGTGGTCAAGCCGTTCCTCGACAGCGATGCAGAACACTGGAAGAAGCTTATCGACATCAATCTATATGGGCCGTTGAACATGCATCACGCTGTACTCCCCGGTATGGTCGAGAATGGTAAAGGCCGCGTGGTCAACATCGCCTCCGACGCCGGTCGCGTGGGATCATCGGGAGAGTCCGTTTATGCAGCCTGCAAGGGGGGAATAATTGCATTTACCAAGACTGTCGCGCGTGAACTGGCTCGCAAGGGCATCCAGTTGAATGCAGTTGCACCCGGTCCGACCGACACACCGCTTCTTGCCCAATTCGCCCAGGGCGATACCGGTGCCAAGATCGCCGAAGGCCTCAAACGGGCCATACCGATGAAACGCCTTGGCCAGCCAAGTGACTATCCCGGGATCATTTGTTTCCTGGCGTCGGATGATGCCGGATTTATCACCGGCCAGGTTATTTCGGTTTCCGGTGGCTTGTCGATGCACGGTTGATCGCCTGGCAGCCGTGCTTGCTCTAATGCGCCGCTGCCAAGCCATTTCCGAAGTTACCTCCCCAACTGGTCGCGCCTTCAGTGCGGCCTTTTTTCATTGACGAAAGATGACAAATAACCCGGTAGCCTCCGAGATTAAGCGGTTCAGCGCGGTTGCCGCTTTTTCGGATGGCTCTGGCACTACCACCGCCGAGTACCCGGCGCGCTATACCGAAACCCTGAATGCCATCACGGCCCTTTGAAAGGAAACGGAATGATTACTGTATTTGGAGCAACCGGCACCACCGGCGCCCCCCTTGTCGATACACTGTTGGCAAAGGGCGCCAAAGTGCGTGCTGTCACCAGCGATCCGAGCAAGCTCGACAAACTCAGGGACAAGGGATGCGAGGCGGTCACTGCAAGCTTCTCCGACCTTGCCGCGCTCGAACAGGCTTGCACCGGGGCGGACAGGATCTATCTGGTCACGCCTGCGCATCTGGACATGCGCCAATGGAAAGCAAACGCGATTGCGGCGGCCAAGTCAGCAGGCGTGCAGCACGTCGTTCTGGCCACCGGGCTTGGGGCATCGCCCAAGGCAGGGCTGACCTTTGGCAAGTGGCATTCCGAAGCTCAGGAGCTGCTGAAGGAAAGCGGGCTGGACTGGACCTTTATCCAGCCGACCTATTTCATGCAGAACCTGCTGTGGCAGGCCGACAGTATCGCGAAGACCGGCGTCTATCATGATGATCTTGGCGGGCCGGTGTCTTGGATCGACGCCCGCGACATTGCCGAGGTCGCTGCCGAGGCGCTGACCGGCGCAGGCCACGCGGGCAAGGGTTATGGCCTGACCGGGCCCGAAGCCCTGACCGGCGAAGATATTGCCGCTATCCTGTCAGACGAGACCGGACGCTCCATCACCTCAGCGCCCTTGTCGGCCGAGGACGCCAAGGCCGCGATGGTCGCCGGCGGGATGCAGGACGAGGTCGCTGCGGCCATGGTCGAACTGGCTTCCATCGCGCCCAAAGGTTACCTCGGCGGCATCGAGACCACCGTGAGCGACGTGCTCGGTCGTCCGGCGCGCTGCTTCCGCGATTTCGTTGCCGAGAATCGTGATGCTTTCGTCCGATAACTGGGTGGCGGTGCCGCTCTATCTTGAGCTGGCGCCGCCTGCGGACGCTGCGGCGCAGGTCGCCCATCTATTTGTGTTCCGCGACACCGGCGCGTTGAGCGGGCGCGGCAGCGGGCGTTTCGCTACGGATCTCTTCACCCTTTCGGTGACAGGTGGCGACAGGACGCAAATATCGCTTGCGCCACCCCGCCCGGATTTTACCCGCCGACAGTCTTCCTTTTGCGGCATCGTGGCCGGGCTACGGCTGTCGGCCCGACCGGAACATATGCCAGAGGCCGCAACGCTGACGCCCTTGGCATTGGCATTGGCCCGCGTTCGGGAGAGCGATGATGGCCTGCCATCGCTTGTTTCAGCGCTGGACGATGTTGCATGTAGGCTGAGCTTCGCGGCGCGTCCGAAGGCGGTTAGCGATCGGACCGAACGGCGCAGGACGCGCGCCGATACCGGGATTTCACGACGGCGGCTCACCGCCACCCGGCGATTTCGCCGGCTGCTGGAACAGCTCGCGGGCCCCACCCCGCCGTTGAGCGATCTGGCGCTGGACGCGGGCTACTACGATCAATCGCATATGTCGGCGGTCTGCCGGGCCTATGCCGGCAGACCGCCGGGTGCGCTGCGGTCTCTGGCGACCCCGCGCCCTTTTGGCCTTTCGTTACAAGATGCACGCCTCAAGAATCGGCTACGATTGCTCATCACGGATGAATGAAAGGAGTGAGATCATAGTATGGCACAATTCGATCCGAGGAACCCAGATTTTGACGCGCGCGTGCGCGAAAGTTTCGAACGCCAGAAGGTGATGCACACGCTGGGGATCGGCATTGCCGACCTCTCGCCCGGTCATATCGTTCTGGAGATGGCAAACAGCGATGCGCTGACCCAGCAGCACGGGTTTCTGCATGCCGGTATTGTCTCGACCGCGCTGGACAGCGCCTGCGGATACGCGGCGTTTTCGCTGATGCCCGCAGACGCGGCAGTGCTGACGGCGGAATTCAAGATCAACCTGCTCAACCCCGCCGACGGGGAGCGGTTTCGATTCGTCGCCGACGTGGTGAAACCGGGCAGAACGCTCACGGTCTGCGAGGCGCGCGCCTACGCAGTGAAGGGGCAGGATGAAAAACTTGTTGCCACGATGACCGGAACGCTGATGGCGCTGGTGGGACGGACGGGCGTTGCCGGGTAACCATCACCCCGACAACGGCTGCGGTGTTGCGCCGACGCCTGTGAACCGGCCACCGCACATCCTGGCGACCGGGTCGTTTCATCGGAAAGCTGGATCAGCTGTTCCAGCGTTTCGCAGTTTCAACCAACCGCTGACCATAGGACCGCGCCGTGTCCAGATCGCCGCCCGTCGGGTATTCCTCGGGGGAGCTGTCGGAGGGGGCAATCGCGAGAAGACCGGAATATCCGCCCGTCCAGTTCAGCTTTTCAGGGCCGTCCGCCTTGGTGTTGGCGGGCATGAGACCGACGCCGCACCAGAGCTGGCCGTGTTGCTGCGACAGGGTAATGAAATACTGGATGGTCGAGAACTTGTCACCATTTGCCGTCGCAGAAGTGGTAAAGCCACCGGCAATCTTGTCCTTCCAGTTCTGCGTGAACCAGGGCTTCGAGCTGGCATCGGCGAATTTCTTGAACTGCCAGGCGGGGGCGCCCATGTAGGTCGGGCTGCCATAGACGATGGCATCGGCCGCATCGAGCGCCGCCCAGGCCGCCGCGTCCAACTCTCCGTCTTCAGACAGTTTCAGCAATTCGACCTCGGCGCCTTCGACACCCCTGGCCCCTTCGGCGACGGCATTGGCCTGAACGTCCGTGTGGCCATATCCGCTGTAATAGACAATCGCTAGCTTCGTCATGGTCGGTACACCTTTTGCTTAATTTGGAATAGCCATGACTTAGGAAAGACGGTTACTAAAAGAAAGCTGATTGTTTTTCAAAACCTGATCAGAGGTCCGAAGGCCCGTCATTGATAATCAACTTCGTAGCTTACTAAGCTATTGATAAATAAAAATATAATATCACGACCGCGGGTCTCCGGCCGAGTTCTGAGCGCAGCTGCACAGCAATTGTGCGCCGGGTCACTCTTCAGGTGCAAGATTCTTCATCATTCAGACGGGCTTCGAGCACATGGCGCTGAACCTTGCCACTGGTCGATCTCGGGAAATCATCGAACGAAATAAACCGAATTTCGCGGGGCCGCTTGTATCCGGCCAGATACTCCCGGCAAAGCTGCATCAGTTCTTGCGCCTGTGGACCTCCATCGACGCAGGCGACGAAGGCCACCGGGCTTTCGCCCCATTTCGCGTCGAAGGCGCGCACCACTGCAGCGTCGACCACACGCGGATGCGCAAGAAGCACCCGCTCGATTTCCGCTGGATACACGTTTTCGCCGCCCGTCTTTATCAGGTATTTCGCCCGGTCCACGAAGTCGATGGTGCCATCGGAATTGCGTCGGAACAGATCGCCCATGTGAAAGAACCCGTTGCGAAAGTCGCGGGCGTTGGTGTCGTCGGCGTTCCAGTATCCCGAAAACAGGGTCGGACCCCGCACCGCCATTTCGCCCGGCATTCCAACCGGCACCTCGTCGCCGTCGGGATCGACCAACCGAACCTCGCAGAAGGCGCTGACGCGCTTGGACAATGTCTTTGGCACGACACCGGGGGCGATCAGGTCGGCGGTTCCCGGCGGCAGCCCGGTCTCGGTGGCCCCGAAGGAATTCAGATAGGGTGTGTCCAGAAGGCCTGTCAGCTCCGCAATCTGATGTGGGGGCACCAGATCGGCCATCGCGCCGCAAACTTTGATCCCTTTTACGGGCAGCGGATTGGCGCGTCGTTCCGCAATGAAGGCCTCCAGTGTGCCCGGCATCATTACGAACCAACCGACTTTGTGGCGTGACAGCGCCGCGTTGATGACCGCGGACTGCAACCCGTCCACCATGACCACGGTACCGCCGCGCAAAAGCGTCGCAAGGGCATGATCGGTGGAGGCCATGTGAAACATCGGTGCCCAGGCGATGAATCCGTCGCCGGGATCAAGCGCCAGTTGCGCGGCAAAGACCATGGACCGCGCGATGTGCGCGCGATGGCTGATGAGCGCCCCTTTGGGCAATCCGGTGGTTCCCGAAGTGTAAAGGATCGTCAGCCCCGCCTCCGGATCGTCCACCAGGGTGCCGACGCGCGCGTCTGGCCGTGCCCCGGCCAGGGCTGATTCCAGCTCGGGCCCGATTTCCAGACAGGGGGTTGAGGCAATATCCTGATATGCCGCCTTGAGGCCGGGTTCGACAAGCGCCAGAACCGGTTCGACCAATTCGACGCAATGCCGCAATTCGTCCGGCGCAAGCCGCCAGTTCAGGCAGGCAACGATCGCGCCGATCCCCGACGCAGCCAGTTGCAGCTCCAGGTACTCTGCCCGGTTGTGCGACAGAATCGCAATCCTGTCCCCCGGTGCTATGCCCCTGGCCAGAAACACGGACGCCAGCCGGTCAACCCGGTCGTGCAATTCGGCATAGGTCAACCGGTTGCTGCCGTCCTCCACGGCCAGAGCCTCCGCGCAGTTGCGCACACGGGTTCGAAAGATTGAGTACAGATCGGCGCGGCCGGCGCGCATCACTTCGGGCAGCATTGTCTTCTCCCTCGCTCTTGAGCCTCAGAGACTTTGCGCCAAACGCACCCCTTCATCAATAGCGCGCAGAGCGTCGAGTTCTGCCGCCTCCTTTGCACCACCAATCATCGTGACGGTGACACCCTGTGCAATGAGCTCCTCAGCCAAAGCCCGTTCCGGTTCCTGACCGGTGCACAGCACGATGGTATCGGCGGCTATGATCTTTGGCTCGCCGTCCATGACAATATGCAACCCCGCGTCGTCGATGCGGTCGTAGACCACGCCGCCCAGAGCCTCGACCCCATGCTTGCGCAGCGCATTGCGCAGGATCCAACCGGTCGAGACGCCAAGACCCGCGCCCGCTTTCGAGGTTTTACGCTGTAGCATGACGACCTTGCGGCGTGATGGTTTCGGGGCCAACGGATCGCCCGCCAACGCCCCCGACGTGGTGAACTGCGGGTCCACGCCCCAGGTTTCGCAGAACGCGTCGGTATTGTGGGTCTCGGCGGGTTCGGTCACGAGGAACTCGGCCACGTCATGCCCGATGCCCCCTGCCCCCATCACCACGACGGTGTCACCGGCCGCGCGGTTGCCCGACAGGATCTCGGCATAGGTCGCGACACTGGGATGGTCGACGCCCGGCAGATCGGGAATCCGGGGCGTGACCCCGGTCGAGATGACCACATGATCAAAGTCAGTGAGATCGTCCGACCCGGCGCGCTGTCCGAGGCGCAGCTTGACGCCGTGTTTCTGCAACTGGCCACCATAGTACCGCAAGGTCTCGTTGAACTCGTCTTTGCCCGGTGCCGCTTGCGCCAGATTCAATTGACCGCCCAGTTTGTCTTGCGCTTCGAACAGGGTAACGTCATGGCCCAGCATTGCTGCCTCAGAAGCTGTGGCCATGCCCGCGGCGCCACCGCCGACAACGGCCACTTTTTTGGGTGATTCGGTCGGACTGTCCCGAAATTCGGTTTCGCGTCCGGCCCGTGGGTTGACCAGACAGCCGACCGGTCGATCCGAAAAGATGAAATCCAGACAGGCCTGATTGCAGGCAATACAGGTATTGATCTCGTCCGCGCGGCCCTCGCGCGTCTTTTTGACGAAATGCGGATCGGCCAGAAAGGGCCGTGCCATCGAGATCATGTCCGCCTCGCCGGAAGCAAGTATGTCCTCTGCGATCTCGGGCGTGTTGATTCGGTTTGAGGCGACCACCGGAATGGAAACCGCAGCTTTCACGTTGGCCGCCGCCTGACGCCAGGCGCCGCGCGGCACCTGATAGGCGATCGTCGGCACGCGGGCCTCGTGCCAGCCGATGCCGGTGTTCAGAATATCCGCACCCGCTGCCTCGATCTTGCGCGCCAGGTCTGCGATTTCCTCGGCGGGCGCGCCGCCCTCGACCAGATCGGCGGCGGAAATTCGATAGATGACAAGAAAGTCCGACCCGCAGCGTTCGCGCACCGCGCGCACGATCTCAACCGGAAAACGGTGGCGGTTCTCGGCGCTGCCACCCCATTCGTCGTCACGCTTGTTGGTATGGGTGACTGTGAATTCATTGATAAGGTATCCTTCGGAGCCCATGATCTCGACGCCATCGAACCCCGCTGCCTGCGCGTTTTCGGCAGCTTTCGCAAAATCCTCGATAGTGCGGCGGATATCGGCATCGGTCATCTCGCGCGGAACAAAGCGGTTGATCGGGGCGCGGATCGGGCTTGGGGCGACGCAGCCCTCAATTTTTGCATAGCGCCCGGCGTGCAGAAGCTGCGCGCAAATCAGACTGCCTTCGGCCTGGACCGCCTCGCAGATCGGACGCAGGCTGCGCGCGTCCTCCGGGTCGTCAATACGTGGCCCTTCGGGATCGAACATGCCCTCGGCATTGGGTGCAAATCCGCCCGTAACCAGAATCGCCGCCTCTCCCCGCGCCCTTTCGGCGTAAAAGGCAATCTGCCGCGCGATACTGTCGGGCTCGGTTTCCAGCCGGGTATGCATCGAGCCCATGATGACACGATTTCGCAACATGTGTTGCCCTGCGCGTATCGGCGAAAGCATGGTTCCGAAGCTTTTCTTTTGCATGTCTGTCATTGTGAGGATCCTCCTAAAACTCCGCTTGATCTGTATTCTAACATTTGTTAGATTTTAGGGAAGAACATATTTCGGTCATGGGGAGGATCGCGGGTGCAATTCCAGCCAACAGAAGATCAAAAGGCCTTTCGCGAAACGGCAAAGAGGTTTGCCACCGAGAAGCTGGCGTCGAGTTATCAAGAGCGCGCAAGCGGCCACACCTTCGACCGGGCGCTGATCAAACAGATGGGTGCGCTGGGGTTGATCGGTGCCGATCTGCCCGAGGAGTTTGGCGGGCTTGGCGAAAGCTCGGTCACGTCCGGCCTGATCGTCGAAGAAATCGCCTATGCCGATTTCAACGCCAGCTATGTGCAGCTTCTGGGCTCTCTCATGGGCGGCATGGTGGCGCAGCACGCTTCGAAAGAGATTGCGTCGGAATGGGTGCCCAAGGTTGTGTCCGGCGAAGCGGTCATCGGGCTGGGTCTGACCGAACCACGCGGCGGGTCGGACGCGGCGAACCTGATTCTGAAGGCCGAGAAATCCGGCAACGGCTGGCGGCTGAACGGCGAAAAGACATCTATGAGCTTTGCCAGTCAAGCCGATGCCGCGGTGGTTTTTGCCCGCACCGGCGATCCGGACGCAGGCGCGCGTGGGGTCAGCGCCTTTTTCGTTGATCTGAACCAGGAGGGTATCAAGCGCACCCATTTCGACGACATCGGCACCAAACCTGTCGGGCGCGGATCGGTGTTTTTCGACGACGTTTTTGTACCGGCGGAAAACATGATGGCCGAGCAAGATCGCGCCTTTGGTACCATCATGGCCGGGTTCGACTATTCCCGCGCGCTGATCGGGTTGGAATGTCTGGGTGCCGCGCAGGCGTCGGTTGACGAAACATGGGCGTATGTCCAGGAGCGCGAAGCGTTCGGCGCGCCGCTCGTGCAGTATCAGGGTGTCAGCTTTCCGCTGGCCGAGGCAGAGACCCAGCTGACCATGATGCGCCAGCTTTGCTATTATACGCTGGACCTGCGCGACCGTGGCCTGCCCCACACGTCGCAAGCGGCGATGTGCAAGTGGTACCTGCCTAAGACCGCCTGCGAGATCCTGCACCAGTGTCTGATCCTGCACGGGCACTATGGCTACACAACCGACCTGCCGCACCATCAACGCTACAACGACGTTCTCGGCCTGCAGATCGGTGACGGCACCGCGCAGATCCAGAAGCTGGTGATCGCCCGCGAAAAAGTCGGGCGGATGGCGCTGCAATACGATAAGAGGGCGAAGGGAGGTTCGAAATGAGCGATCCCGTCATCGCCAGTATCGAGGGTGCGACCGGCATCATTGATCTGGCCCGCCCCGAGAAGTTCAATTGCCTGTCACTGGACGTGCATGAGCGCATCGCTGCCGCGCGTGCGGAATTCGAGGCGAACCCGGACATTCGGGCGATCCTCATTCGCGCGCAGGGCAAGCACTTTTGCACCGGTGCCGACCTAAATGAAGTGAAAGGTAAATTGAATGATCCCGCCGCGCTGGACCACTTCATCGCCTTCGGCATGAAGAACCTGCGCGCGCTCGAAACGTCCTCCCTCCCTGTCGTGGTGGCGGTGCAGGGGCTGTGTCTGGCCGGCGGGATCGAACTGATGTTGGCCTGTGACGTGTGCTTTGCGGGCGAAAGCGCGCAATTCGGCGATCAGCACGCGCAATTCGGCCTGATCCCGGGTTGGGGCGGGTCGCAGCGGCTGACGCGGCTGATGGGCCAACGCCGGGCACTCGATCTGATGTTTTCGGCCCGGTGGCTGAAGTCGGGCGAAGCCAAAGAGGCCGGTCTGGTAAACTATGTCGTGCCCGATGCGGAATTGCACGAGGTCGCGCTGGAATATTGCCAGACGATCGCGGGCCGCTCGCGCAACGGTATCGCCGAGATGAAGCGCCTGGCACGCGAAGGTGCAGACCTTGGCATCGACCAGCAAATGCGGCTTGAGCGTGACGCCGCCGTGCGCGCCCTGCCCAGTGATGATGTCGCAGAGGGGCTCGACGCCTTCGAGAACCGCCGCAAACCTGCTTTCAAGAGTTGAGTAGACACCATGGATTTTACCCTGAACGACGAACAACGCCAGATTTACGAATACGGCGGTCAGCTGGCGCAGAAATACGACAATGCCTATTGGCTGGATCACGCCCGCAAGCATGAATTCCCTCACGACATGTTCAAACAGATTGCCGATGACGGTTTTCTGGGGATCATGGTGCCCGAGGAATACGGCGGCGCAGGTCTGGGCATGACTGAAATGGCCCTGTTCATGGAAGGCACCGCCAACCACGGCATACCGCTGCTGATGATGGTGGTCGGTCCGACCATGTCGCTGGCGCATATCGCCAGCCACGGGTCCGAATTCCACAAGAAAGAGCTTCTTCCGGCAGCATGTCGCGGCGACATCCAGTTTTGTTTCGCGATCACCGAACCGGGCGCCGGATCCAACACGATGAAGGCCACCACGCTGGCCAAGCGCCGGGGCAACCGGTTCAGCCTGTCGGGCGAAAAGACCTTTATCACCGGCGCCGAGGTATCCGATTATTGCCTGGTGGTGGCGCGGACAAAGCCGCATGATGAAGTGAGCCGCAAGACCGATGGCTTTACACTCTTTGCCGTGGACCTGAAGAAAAAAGGCGTCGAAAAGCAGCGGGTGAAGATTTCGATCCCCCTGCCCGAGGAACAATGGACCCTGTTCTTCGACGAGGTCGATCTGGGCCCCGAAGATGTGGTGGGCGAGGTGGACGAGGGATTCTCGATCCTGTTCGACAGCCTCAACCCCGAACGGATTATCCTTGCCGCGTTGTGCTGCGGCATCGGACGGTTCGCGCTGAACAAGGGTGTGGCCTATGCATCCGAGCGCAGTGTTTTCGGCCAGCCCATCGGCGCGCATCAAGGTGTACAGCACCCGATGGCCAAGGCGCACACTGCGGTCGAGATGGCCAGCCTGATGACCCGTCGTGCAGCGTGGGAATTCGACAACAAGCTGCCTGCCGGAGCGTCTTCGAACATGGCAAAATACGCCGCCGCCGAAGCGGGGATCGAAGCCGTGGATGCCGCGCTTCAGGCCCATGGCGGATCGGGCTTTACCGAAGATACGGGGCTTTACGAAATGTATCCGCTGGTCCGCCTGCTGCGCACGGCACCGGTGAACCGCGAACTTTGCCTCAGCTATATTGGCGAAAAGGTCATGGGGCTGCCGCGATCCTATTGATCGCGCGGCCGGGAAGGGAGGACGACATGCAATTTGGAATGCGCTTCCGGCGGCAGGACGCCGCCGACAAGGTGAACGACCGCTTCTGGCACGAGATCGAGGGTAAGCCGCTTGATGAGGTGCGCCGTATTCAGGAAGAACGGCTGCGCGATCAGATGGCCTATCTCAAGGCGAATTCTACCTTCTATCAGGAGAAGTTCGCCGAGGCGGGCGTGGATTTCGATGACATCCGCACCATCGAGGACCTGCAGAAACTCCCCTTCACCTACAAGACCGAAATCCGAGAAAGCCTGGCCGCCGAACCGCCCTTTGGCAAGCACCGTGCTGCGCCGATGTCGGACATTATCCAGATGCAGGCGTCGTCCGGGACCACCGGCAACCCGTCCTATGTGGCGCTGACCGAAGCGGATACCGAGATGTGGCACGAGATGACGGCGCGCTGTTTCTTCGCCAACGGCGTGCGTCCCGGTGACATGGTACTGCACGCGTTTTCGCTGGCCAAAGGCTTTGTCGGGGGCATTCCCGTGATGCAGGGCCTGCAGTACATGGGCACAATCGACGTACCGGTCGGGGCCGACGGCGGTGCGGAACGGCTGTTGCGCGCCTGTGCCGATACACGCCCGCGCTGCATTGTCGGGGCCCCGAATTTCGTTCTGCACCTGGCGGAAAAAGCGCCGGAAGTGCTGGGCTGCAAGGCCAGCGAACTGGGCGTCGAGCAGATCGTCGTCGGCGGCGAACCCGGCGGCGGTATTCCAGCCATCCGTGCCAAGATCGAAGCGGCCTGGGGCGCGAAATGCACCGAGATGCTGGGCGGCACCGATCTGGGCGTGACTTACTGGGCCGAATGCGATGCCCAATCGGGGATGCATATGGTCAATATGGATTATATCATCACCGAACTGCTCGACCCCGAAAGCGGCGAAATCATTCCTTGGAAAAAAGGCGCCGAGGGCGAAATGATCTATACTGCAATCGGTCGTCAGGCGAGTCCGGTCGTGCGCTTTCGGTCAGGTGACTATATCGAGGTCATCGACACCGAATGCACCTGCGGCCGCACCGGTCCGAAAATCCGTTGCACCGGACGGACCGATGACATGCTGATCGTGCGGGGGGCCAACGTGTTCCCGTCGGCCATCAACAGCGTGATCACCGAAATGGTGCCCGAAACCAACGGAGTCATGCGCATCGTGGCCGATTTCGAAGGCCATACCACGCAAGGCGCGCTGACGGTGATCGTGGAACGCGGCCCTGACCGCAATACGGCAGATGATGCTGGCCTCAAGAAAAAGATTGAACAGCGCCTGCGTGACGCCCTTGTCTTCAAGGCCGACGTTCATCTCGTGGCCGCCGACACCTTTGAAAAACCCGGCGCCGCCAAGGTCGCCTTTGTTCTGAGAGAATACCCTGACTTGCCATGACGAAAATGAAATCCCTCCTCGACACCGGATCTGATGATTTCCGCAAGAACAACGCGCAGTATCGCGAAAAAATCGACGAACTGCATGCGCTTCGGCTCACGCAGCGGGTTGGTGGACCTGAGAAGGTGCGGAATCGACACATCGAAAAAGGCAAAATTCTGCCGCGCGAGCGCATTGAACGCCTGGTCGATCCGGGTACGCCGTTTCTTGAACTCGGCGAACTGGCCGGACTGAACATGCACAAGGGCGTGCCGCCGGGTGCCGGCATCATTACCGGGATCGGTGTGATCGAAGGCCGCCAATGTATGATTATCGCCAATGACGCCACTGTTAAGGGCGGCACCTATTTCGGGATCACCTGTCGCAAACATGTGCGCGCGCAGAAAATTGCCTGGAAAAACCGCCTGCCCGTCATCACGCTGGTCGATTCCGGTGGCGCGTTTCTGCCCGATCAGGCGAATCTGTTCCCCGACGAAGGCCAGTTCGGTTCGATCTTCCATCAGCAGGTCGGCATGTCGGGCGATGGTGTGCCGCAGATCGCCGTGGTCTTGGGGCCCTGCACGGCGGGCGGCGCCTACATCCCCGCGCTCTGTGACGAAGTGGTGATCGTGCGCGGTCAGGGCTTTATGTATCTGGGCGGGCCGGAACTAACCTTTGCCGCAACCGGTGAAAAGGTCGAAGCCGAAGAACTGGGCGGCGGCAAGATGCACTCCTCCGTCTCCGGCGTAACCGACCATTTGGCCGAGGATGACGCGCATGCGTTGGCGATCACCCGCGATATCGTCAGCCACTTGGGCGAAAAGCCCCTGCCCCGCAAGACACCCACCGAACCGCGTGCGCCTGCTTACCCGACCGAGGAAATCTACGGCATCATCAGCCGCGATCCCAAGGTGCCGACCGAGAACCGCGAAATCATCGCGCGTCTGGTGGATGACAGCGATTTCCACGAATTCAAGCCGCTGTACGGTGACACGATCATGACCGGCTGGGGCCGCATCCACGGCCACGAAGTCGGCATTATCGCCAATACCGGCGTGCTGTTCGTCGAGGCTGCGCTGAAGGCCACCCATTTCATCAACCTCTGCGTTCAGCGCGATATTCCGCTACTGTTTCTGGCAGATGTGAACGGCTTCATGGTGGGCCGTGAGGTCGAGCAGATGGGCATCGCCAAGGCCGGTGCAAAGATGATCACCGCGATGTCCTCGGCACGGGTGCCTAAATTCACCATCATCACCGGCGGATCCTATGGGGCCGGGTATCTGGCGATGTTGGGCCGCCCGTTCCAACCAGATGCGATGTTTGCCTGGCCAACCGGTCGATCGGCGATCATGGGTCCGGAACAGGCCGCCAGCGTACTGGCACAGGTCCGCGCCCAAATCAACGAACGCGAAGGCGAAAGCTGGACGCCGGAAGAGGAGGAAGCCTTCAAGGCGCCCATCCGCAAGGAATACGAGGATTTCCAAGGTGCTTACAATTTTGCCTCGAACCTGTGGATCGACAGTGTGATCGAGCCTTGTGAAACCCGCGATGTCATGGCGCTGATGCTGGATGTGACGTCGCGCAGACCCAAGGTCGAAACCAATTTCGGCGTGTTCAGGATGTGAGGCCCGAGAAATGAAAATCAAAACGCTTCTCATCGCCAATCGCGGCGAAATTGCCTGCCGGATCGCGCGCACCGCGCGGGCCAGCGGTATCACCCCTGTCGGCGTGCACTCGCAGGCCGACGCCAACGCCCTTCATGTCCGCGAGATCGGACACTCCGTCTGTATCGGCGGCGGCCCGGCATCCGAAAGCTATCTGAAGATCGACGCGGTGATCGACGCCGCGAAATCGGTCGGCGCGGATGCGATCCACCCCGGGTATGGCTTTCTCGCAGAGAACTCCGAATTCGCCCGTGCGGTAGAAGCCGCCGGAATGATCTTTATGGGGCCGACACCCGACACGCTTGACCGTTTCGGCGACAAGGCCAGCGCCAAAAAAGCCGCCGTTGCGGCCAGCGTCCCGGTCATTTCAGGTGCCGAAGGCGCGCGGTCCGATCCACACGAAATTGCCACCGAGGTGCGTGCGATGGGCCTGCCTGTTCTGCTCAAGGCTGTCGGCGGCGGTGGCGGGCGCGGCCAACGGCTGGTGACCGACGAGACCACACTTGAGGAAGACATCGAAGGCGCGCTGCGTGAGGCAAGGTCCACCTTCGGCTCCGAAGGGCTGTTGCTCGAGCGGTTCCTGCCAGAGGCCCGCCATGTCGAGGTGCAGATCGCGGGCGACGGCAAGGGCCATGTGGTGCATCTGTTCGAACGCGACTGCACGCTACAGCGCCGTCATCAGAAAGTTATCGAAGAAGCTCCGGCATGGGGGCTCCCCCGCACGCTGCTGGACCAAATCGCGCAGGACGCGGTGCGCCTGGGTGAAACGCTTGATTATCGCGGTCTGGGCACGGTCGAATTTCTGGTCGCAGGGGAGGAGTATTTCTTCCTTGAGGTGAACCCCCGTATTCAGGTGGAGCACCCTGTCACCGAGGCAATAACCGGGCTTGATCTGGTCGCGCTTCATCTCCGCATCGCCGAAGGCGCGGGCCTTGGCCTGGTTCAGGACGATCTGGCAATCAACGGCCATGCGGTCGAGGCACGGCTTTACGCCGAAGACCCGGCAATGCAGTTCGCCCCCTCGACAGGCACGCTGACGACACTCAGCCTGCCGGATGGTCTGCGCATCGACAGCGGTGTCGAAGAAGGCGACGCGGTAACGCCGTTCTACGATCCGATGATCGCCAAGCTGATCGTTCACGCACCTGACCGGGAAACCGCCCTGGCCCGGCTGGCGACGGCGCTTGATCATGTCGCGGTCGAAGGTGTGCAAACCAACCGGGCTTTCCTGACGGCGTTGGCGCGCAACCCTGAATTTGAACAGATGCAGGTGCATACCCGCTGGATCGACGGCAAACTCGACGCGCTGACACAATCAGGTCCCCTTGCCCGCCCCGAATTATGGAAGGCCGCCGCGGCCATTCTTTTCGTGGCGGCATCGCGCAGCGACGCAAGCGCCAATCCATGGACCAACCGCGACACCTTTACCGGTTGGCGGCTTGGCCTGGGTGGCGGTCCGATCGAGGTGGTACAGCGTGTCACGCTGACCGATTCCGCCGACACCTCCGAGGAATTGCGTGTCGGACCCGTTAAAGCACGCGGCAGGTACACCGTCCTGACGGAAAACGGAATTGCGGCGACACTGTCGATGCGTGAAGTCGCGCCGGGCCGTTGGCGCGTGAGCGAGGGTGACACGGTCTACCTCATCGACGCACGGATTCACGCAGGCGTAATCGAGATGGCCACACCCGAGGGCCGGCTCGTCTACCGCCCGGCCGCGCCTTTGGACTTTGCTGGAGGCGATGCGGCGGCGGATCGGGCCGTGGCCTCACCGCTTACCGGCATGATCGTCGAAATCAAGGTGGCCGATGGTCAACCCGTGGCCGAAGGCGACGTGATCGCGGTCATGGAATCTATGAAACTTGAAATATCGATCCGCGCTGCCGCAGCAGGGATCGCCAGCAACATATCCGTCTCGAATGGGGACATGGTCGATCGCGGCCAGGTCATCGCCGAGATACTGCCATCCGAGGAGTGATAAGATGAGCGACTTTCCCAAATTCGTCGAGTTCAGAGAAGAAGGCCCGCGCGAGGGCTTTCAGATCGAAAAGAAGATTTACCCGATCGAAAAGCGGATCGAACTAATCGACATGCTCAGCGAAACCGGTTTGAAACGCATTCAGGTCGGCAGCTTCGTCAGCCCGAAATACGTGCCCCAAATGGCCGATACCGGCGAGCTGTTCCAGCGTATCAAGCGCAAGCCGGGAGTGAACTACACGTCGCTTTGGCTGAACGACAAGGGGTTTCGCAAGGCACTGACCGCGCATGAGGTCGATATCGACCCGCGCCTGTTATTCTATCCATCCGAGGCGTTTGCGCAATCGAACAACAATTGTTCTTCCGCCGAAATGCGCGAGAAGCAACGTGACTGGGTCCGGCTTTACAAGGAAGAAGGCTATACCGTCGACGCCGCCTACGTGATGACGGCCTTCGGCTGCAACTTCGAAGGCCCGATTTCACAAGAGCGCATTCTCGACGATTTCCGGTTTATCCTCGCGCTTTGCGAGGAGGAACAGATCCCTGTGCCAATCCTTGTCGTCGCGGATACAATGGGGTGGGGAAACCCCGAAGCAGTGAAGCGGATGATCGGTGCCCTGCGCGAACTGGCCCCGGACGCCCGGATCGGCATGCACATCCACGACACGCGCGGGCTTGGTATCGCCAATCTCCACGCCGCCCTTTCGATGGGCGTGGACATGTTCGAAAGCTCGGTCGCCGGTCTTGGGGGCTGTCCTTTCGCGGGCCACGGCCATGCGCGCGCTGCTGGCAATGTCTGCACCGAGGACGCGGTTTTCCTGTGCCATGAGCTGGGCATCGAAACCGGCATCGACCTGGACAAGCTGATCGCGGCCGCGCTCAAGGCGGAAGAGATCATCGAAGCGCCGCTCATGGGCCGCGTCATGCATACCGGCGGTCTCGACAAATACCGCAAGACAAGCTGAGGGAGGACGAAGATGTCAAAGGCACTTGATGGAAAGGTTGTTCTGATCACCGGAGCGGGTGGCGGGATCGGTCGAGATATTGCGCTGATGGCTGCGGCCGAAGGCGCCGCCGTGGTGGTTAACGATCTGGGCGCGTCGCTGAAAGGCACCGGCCAGACGGAAACCGCGGCGCAAAAGGTGGTTGAGGAAATCAAGGCAGCGGGCGGCGACGCAATCGCTGACGCCGGCAGCGTTACCGAACCGGACGCCGCGCGCGCGATGATCGAGGCTGGCGTCAAGGAATTCGGCCGCATAGACGCCGTGGTGAACAACGCCGGCATCCTGCGCGACTGCTTCTTCCACAAGATGACCTACGAGGATTTCGACGCGGTGGTGAAGGTCCATCTTTACGGTGCCTTCAACACCAGCCGCGCCGCCGCCGACTATTTCCGCGAACAGGAAAGCGGGGCATTGGTGCATATGACTTCGACCTCGGGGCTGATCGGCAACTTCGCCCAGGCGAACTATTCCGCCGCCAAGCTGGGCATCGCCGCCTTTTCGAAATCGGTGGCGCTGGACCTCAAGCGCTGGAACGTGCGGTCGAACTGCATCGCGCCCTTCGCCTGGAGTCGGATGATCTCGTCGATCAAGACCGACACGGAGGAACAGAAGGCGCGCGTCGCCAAGATCAAGGAGATGACACCGGCGAAGGTTGCGCCAATGGCCTGTTTCCTGATGAGCGACCGTGCGGCAGATGTGTCGGGGCAGATCTTCGCGGTGCGCAAGAACGAGATATTCCTGTTCAACCAGCCTCGCCCCCTGCGCTCCGTCCATTCCGGTGAAGGCTGGACCGCAGATGAAATCGCCGAGCGCGCTATTCCCGCGCTCAAGTCGCAATTCACACCGCTGGAAGTATCAGCGGATGTCTTTCCGTGGGATCCGGTCTGATGGCTAAACGCAAAGAGAAAATTACCTCCGACATCGGCTGGAGCACCCCCGACCAAATCAGTGTGCGGGGGCTCGACCTGCCGAATGAGATTTTGGGCCACATGAATCTCGGCGATCTCGCCTTTCTGCAACTGACGGGCCGCAAGGCCACGCCCGAAGAAAGCCGCGTTTTCAACGCCATCGTGATTACCCTGGTCGAACATGGCATCACGCCGTCAGCCCTGGCCGCACGCATGACCTATATGGGTGCGCCGGAGTCGCTTCAGGCGGCTGTCGCGGCTGGGTTGTGCGGGTTGGGCACCGTGTTTGTCGGCTCGATGGAGGGCGCATCGAAGATGCTTTACGAGGCGCTGCCCGAGGACAAGCTTGGCACCGGCGCCGATCTGGACGCCATCGCGCTGGAGACCGTCGAGAAATTCCGCGCCAAAAAGGCCATCGTGCCGGGCCTGGGCCATCCTGTGCACAAGCCGGTCGATCCGCGTGCTCCGCGCCTGTTCGAAATTGCGGCGCAGAACGGCAAATCCGGTGAATACATCGAGTTGATCCAGAAGATACAGGCCGTTGCCGAAGAGAAGTCCGGCAAGATGCTGCCGATCAATGCCACCGGTGCAATCGGTGCGATCTGCTGCGAATTCGGCTTTCCCTGGAAGATCGTGCGCGGTTTCGGTGTCATGGCACGCGCCATCGGGCTGGTCGGTCATATCCTTGAAGAAAGCGAGAACCCGATTTCCTATGAGCTGTGGCAGCGCGCCGAAGAGGAAATCCTCGAAACCTCCGGCCCCGGAGCATCCTGAGCCATGCAAACATCGGCCCCTGAAACACATAATGATCTGCGCGACGCGTTGCGTGCGCTCTGCGCGCAGTTCCCGCCCGAATACCATCGCAACTTCGGCGAGGATAACACCTACCCCGAGGAGTTTGTCGATGCCCTTACCCGGGAAGGTTGGCTCGCTGCAATGATCCCCGAGGAGTACGGCGGATCGGGTCTTGGCCTGACCGAAGCCTCGATCATCATGGAAGAGGTGAACCGTTGTGGGGGCAACGCGGGTCACTGTCATGGGCAGATGTACAACATGGGTACGCTTTTGCGGCACGGCTCGGACGCGCAAAAGCAGCAGTACCTGCCTGGTATCGCCAGCGGCGAGCTGCGCCTGCAATCCATGGCCGTGACCGAACCGACCACCGGAACCGACACCACCAAGCTCAAGACTACAGCTGTCAAAAAAGGCGACCGCTATGTGATCAACGGTCAGAAGGTCTGGATCAGCCGTATCCAGCATTCTGACCTGATGATCCTGTTGGCGCGGACCACCCCGTTGAAGGACGTCCAGAAGAAATCACAGGGCCTGTCGATCTTCATGGTCGATCTGAAAGAGGCCATCGGCAATGGTATGGAGGTCCGTCCCATTGCCAATATGCCGGGACACGAGACCAACGAAGTGTTCTTCGACAACCTCGAAATTCCCGCCGAGAACCTGATCGGCACCGAAGGGCGCGGCTTCTACCATATCCTGGACGGGTTGAACGCGGAGCGGACCCTGATCGCGGCGGAGTGTATCGGCGACGGCTACTGGTTTGTGGACAAGGCCCGCGCCTATGCCGGCGAGCGCATCGTGTTCGACCGCCCCATCGGACAAAATCAGGGTGTGCAGTTTCCCATCGCCAAGGCCTATGTGAACGTCGAGGCGGCCAACCTGATGCGCTTTGAGGCTTGTCGGCGTTTTGATGCGGGGCAGGAATGCGGAGCGCAGGCAAACATGGCCAAGCTGCTGGCCGCCGATGCCAGCTGGGAGGCGGGCAACGCCTGTATCCAGACCCACGGAGGCTTCGGCTTCGCGCGGGAATACGATGTCGAGCGCAAGTTTCGGGAGGCCCGGTTGTATCAGGTGGCCCCGATCTCGACCAACCTTATCCTGTCCTATGTCGGCGAGCATATTCTCGGTATGCCGCGGTCTTTCTGAGGAACGCCTGATGCAGATCGATCTTGAATCGCTCAAGCCCTGGCTGGGACGGACCGAAACCAAAGAGGACATCCTGACGCCGAGCCTGATAGACAGGTTCCGCGCCACGTTCGACGCGCATCTTTGGGCCGGTGCGGGCGACGTCCCGCTGGGAATTCACTGGTGTCTGACCCTCGATTCTGCACCGGGAGGCTCTCTCTCGGACGATGGGCATTCTCCACAAGGCAGGTTCCTGCCCCCTGTTCCGTTGCCCTCGCGGATGTGGGCCGGGAGCGATGTCACGCATATCGCGCCGCTCACTGTCGGGCAAACGGTCACGCGCCGTTCGACCATCGGGGACATAACCGCCAAACAAGGGCGCAGCGGAACCTTGGTTTTTGTAGCCGTCAATCACGAGTATTCGAATGGCGAAAAGGTCTGCATTCAGGAAAAGCAGACTATTGTCTATAAAGACATCAGCCGATCGCAATCCGAAAAGCACACGTTCGTAGCCCCGGACCCGACGACGCTCAGATCGCGCCTCACCCCGGATTCGGTGCTGTTGTTTCGCTATTCGGCGCTGACGTTCAATGGCCACCGTATCCATTATGACCAGCCCTATACGACCGAAGTCGAAGCCTATCGCGGACTTGTCGTGCATGGCCCCCTGCAGGCAACGCTGCTCCTGAACCTTGCAGCGGATGCCTTGAACAAGGCTCCTCAAGGATTTTTATTCCGAGGCCTCGCTCCGCTCACCCTGCCCTGTGAAATACAGCTGAATTGCCGACCCGATGGCACCACAGGTACGGTCTGGTGTCAGGACGAAACCGGCGTGCGTTGTTCTTCCGCCGATTACTCCGCGACCTGATTATTTATGCGAAGTTATCAGAGTCAGTTGTTGATTTATTTTTCTAACATGTGTTAGTTTTAGATAACCGCTCGGTGGAAAAGCCGGGCAAACTTCCGGCAAAGATTCCGGGAAAAGCGCGGGGAGGAGCGTTGATGCGAGGAGACCTCGACGTCAATCGGGTGGCAGTTCATGCCTTGTCGATTGACCGCACAACATGCTGTCGCAGGCAGATGTGGATCACGGTGTGACCACATCTTCGGAATTGGCGCCTTTGGCGGTTCGCGGCGCGACACTGAAATTCGGCGGTGTGACCGCGCTGGACGACGTAAGCATCACTGTGAATGACGACGAGTTGCTTGCAATCATCGGTCCGAACGGTGCCGGCAAAACGTCGCTTCTAAATGTCACGGCAGGGTTTTACCGCCCACAGAAGGGACACGTCGAACTCTCCGGCAAAAACGTGACGGGCCTGCGCGTGGATCAGATCGCCCGGCGCGGTCTGGCGCGTACCTTTCAGGGCACCCATCTTTTCGCCGGCCAGACCGTGGTCGAAAACATCATGATCGGTCGGCACATGCTGATGAAATCGAATGTGATCCAGGCGTTTTTCCAGTTTGGTCCCGTGATGCGCGAGGAATCGGAGCATCGAGAAGCGGCCGAGGAGATCATTGATTTTCTGGAGATCGAGGCGATCCGAAACAGGCCCGTGGGCACATTGGGTTACGGGCTGCGCAAGCGGGTCGATCTGGGGCGTGCGCTGGCGCAGGAACCATCAATCCTGCTGATGGACGAACCGATGGCGGGCATGAACTCGGAAGAGAAAGAAGACCTGGCGCGCTTCATTCTCGATGTGCGCGAGGCGCGCAAGATACCGGTGGTTCTGGTCGAACATGACATGGGCGTGGTGATGGATCTTGCCGACCGGATCGTGGTGCTGGATTTCGGACGGGTGATTGCCGAAGGCACGCCCGAGGAGATTCAGAAAAACCCGGCTGTGATCAAGGCATATCTGGGGTAGCGGAATGGTCAAGCAACGAACAGCAATGGTTTATTCCGACCCGGCAGTGACGCAAAGCGAAACCCTGCCCCAGGTCCTGCTGGCCCGCGCGCTTTCCGAGCCTAGCGGGCTTGCCGAACGGCACAAGCGTCTGGGTATCTGGCGCGAATTCACGTGGGCAAATGTGCTGGAAAGGGTCCGTGCGTTGGCGCTCGGGCTGGAGAGCAAAGGCCTGAAAGCCGGCGATTCCGTCATGATGATCGGGGAAAATGAGCCGGAGCATTTCTGGGCGGAATACGCGGTACAGTCGCTGGGCGGGAAAGTCCTGTCTGTCTATCCCGACCAGACCGCCGAGGAGATCCTCTATCTCGCTCAGGATTCGCAGACCCGGGTTTTTCTGGCGCAGGATCAGGAACAGGTCGATAAATGTCTTGAGGTCGCGGATGAGTATGACGGTGCCATTGCGATCGTGTACTGGGACGGGTCGGGCCTTTGGGGCTACGACCATCCGCTGCTGGATTCCTTCGAAAGCGTAAGCGACGCCGGGCGGCAGATCCACGACAGCGACCCAACCCGCTTTGAAGAGCACGTCAAGCGCGGAAAAGCAGAAGATACCGCGCTACTGTCCTATACGTCCGGGACGACGGGCAAGCCGAAGGGTGTCGTCATCAGTTATCGCTATCTGTTCGATAACTGCTCTCGGGTGATGGGTGCGATCGACATCGCGCCCGGGACGGAATACCTGACATACATTTCTCCCGCCTGGGTGACGGAACAGATCTTTGGCCTGTCGATCGGACTGATCGCGCCCATGGTGGTGAACTTTCCCGAAGGCCCGGAGGACGTGCTGACAAATATCCGCGAACTGGCGGTCGACGCGCTCGTGTTCAGCCCGCGCCAGTGGGAGAACCTTGCCTCCATCGTTCAGGCCCGGATGCTGGGGGCCGGTAAGGTCCGCAACGCGATGTACGATTGGGGTATGAAGGTTGGTCGCGCGGTTCACGTCGAACGGTTGGAAGGGCGCAGCCCAAGTCTTGCCGCGCGGTTGCAACTGCCTCTCGCCGAGGCGCTGGTCCTGCACCACCTGCGCGACAATCTCGGTCTCGGCAAAGCCCGGAATGCGCTGAGCGGTGGTGCCCTGATGGCACCGGACGTCTTTCGCATGTTCCACGCCATGGGCGTGAAGCTGCGCAATGTCTACGGGGCGACAGAAATCGGGTTGCTGACCGCGCATGTGGGCGACAGCTATCAGCTGGAGACGAGCGGCAGCTGGATGCCGAGCAATACCGCCTATGGCGAACCGCTGGAATACCGGGTTTCCCCCGAGGGCGAGCTTCAGGTTCGCGGCGGATCGGGTTTCGGAGGCTATCACGGCAAACCTGACAAGTCAGCCGAGGTGCTGACCGATGACGGCTGGTACGAAACTGGCGACGCCGTGTCGATGACAAACGACGGCGAGCTGTTGTTCTTTGACCGTGTCAAGGACATGCGCCGGCTGGCAAACGGGCACAGTTATCCGCCGCAATTCATCGAGACACGGTTGCGCTACAGCCCTTTCATCAAGGATCTGATGACCCTGGGCGACGAGACCCGAGATTTCGTGAGCGCGCTGATAAATATCGACATGGAAGTTCTCGGGCGTTGGGCAGAAGAGAACAAGATCAGTTTTTCAACCTATACCGACCTGTCGCAGAAGCCGGAGATTCTGGATCTTATCAAAGGCGAAGTGGCACGGATCAACACCCTTCTTCCGGAAGGTTCACGCGTTGCCCGGTTCGCTAATTTCCCAAAGGAACTCGACCCGGACGAAGGCGAGCTGACCCGCAGCCGGAAACTCCGTCGGGCGTTTCTCGAAGAGCGGTATGAGAAGCTTGTTCAGGCGATCTATGACGGCAAGGCGGAGACCGACCTTGAAATCGCCGTGACCTATCAGGACGGTCGGCAAGGCGTGCTGAAGGCCACGGTTCGGGTATCGGATGTGGAAAATGCATCGAAGGCTGCCGGTCGGCAGTCGCAAACCTAAGGGAGGTCGACAAGAATGGTCTATTTCATCAATGACATCATAACCGGGGCTTTGATCGGCCTGTTGTACGCATTGGTCGCCATGGGATTTGTCGTGATCTACCGCGCCAGCAAGGTGTTCAACTTCGCGCAGGGCGAACTTGTGATCATCGGTGGTTTCATCGTCTGGTTCACGACCATGCAGGTCGGGCTAAGCCTGTGGTTGTCGATACCTCTATCGCTGGTTCTGGCGGGTCTGGTCGGATATGCGATTGAACGGATCTTCCTGACAAAGCTGATCGGTGAATCTGTGTTTTCGATGGTCATGGTCACCGTCGGCCTGCTGATCTTGTTGCGCGGGCTTGTGCTGCTGCTGTTCGGCCCCGCTGTCCGGCCCTTTCCGATCATCTTTCCGTTAAAGCCGCTTTTTCTCGGAGATATGTTGATCCCGATGAACCTGTTGATCGGAGGGATCATCACCGTCGTCGCGGCTGTTGGCCTGTCGTGGTTCTTTAACCGGACCCGGTCGGGGCTCCGGATGACCGCCGTGGCGGAGGATCATGTCGTCGCCTCCTCGATGGGGATCTCCGTGAAGGGGTCGATTGCCTTCGCGTGGATCTTGGGATCGATCCTGTCCACGATCGGTGCGATGATCTTTCTCAGCGGCAAGTCACTGACCTTCCTCGCGTCCGATATCGGGTTCGCGGCGCTCCCCGTTGCGCTGTTTGCCGGGCTCGAATCCATCGGCGGTCTGATCCTTGCCGGGGTGATCATCGGTGTGGCGCAGAGTCTGACCACAAACTACCTCGATCCGATGATCGGCGGTTCGCTGGGCAGTGTCGTGCCCTATATAATCATGCTCGCCATCTTGCTGGTACGGCCCACGGGGCTGTTCGGCTGGCGCACGATCGAGAGGGTGTAAGTCATGGATCCTTCCGGCATTTTCCCCACCAGCTATCGCACCGACAGGCGTGTTGTCCGTACGCGCTGGCAAATGGCTGCTCTCGCGCTTTTCGTCGGTCTCATGCTGGCAGCGCCCTACCTCGTGAGCGGACGCATCGTCGCGATTCTGAACATGATGATGATCAGCGCGGTCATCGCCGTCGGGCTTCAGATCTGCACCGGATATGCGGGGCAAATCAACCTTGGCCAGGCCGCGTTCATGGGTGTCGGGGCCTATACCGCCGCGATTCTGGCATCGAAAACGGGTCTCACATTCCTTCTGACGATCCCGCTGGCCGGGTTATCTGCTGCGCTGTTCGGTTTTCTCTTCGGGCTGACCGCGGCACGGATCAAGGGGTTCTACCTTGCCCTCACCACCATTGCGGCGCAGTTCATCTTTCACTTTGCCGTCCTGAACCTGCCCTCGAACTGGATGGGCGGGTCGAACGGCATCACCGTGCCTCCCGCAGAGCTATTCGGGCTGCGCTTCGTTGGCGAAACCGCGCAATTCTACATGAATTTCGCGGTCACTGCGATTATGATCGCAGGTGCGTTCGGTATCGTGCGCTCGCGCTTCGGACGTGCCTTCGTGGCGGTCAGGGACGACGATGTGGCGGCCGGGATCATGGGGATCAATGTCGCGGCCACCAAGGCGAATGCCTTTCTCATCGGGGCGTTCTATGCCGGGGTCGGCGGGGCTCTCTGGGCCTATATGATACGCTTTGTGGGTGTCGATCAATTCACCCTCTTCCATTCAATCTTTTTCGTGGCGATGATCATCGTCGGCGGCATGGGATCCATTGTGGGCGCATTGGTCGGGGTGTTCGTCATCCGCATCATCCAGGAAATCATCGCGACCGTCGGCCCGAATATCGCCGATTCGGTATCTTTTCTGGGCGGCGACATCGTGTTCGCGGGCATGAACGTCATTCTGGGCGGCGTGATCGCATTGTTCATGATCCTGGAACCCAAGGGGCTGATGCACCGCTGGAATATTATGAAATCGTCTTACCGTATCTGGCCGTTCCCCTACTGACCGATAGAACGGCTTTCAACCTGGGAGGAATAACAATGACCTACAAGACACGACACGGGCTTCGCGGCATGCTGGCCGCAGGTGCCATGGCCCTCGCGGCGACCATACCGCTGAAGGCACAGGCCGAAACGACGTATAACCTTGCCCTCCTTTCGGATTTCTCCGGCCCCTATGCCGATATCATGCCGACACTGGCTTCGAGCCGCGAAGCGGTTTTCGACTGGTGGAACGCCACCAGCGGTCAGAAACTTGGTGTGAAGCTGAACTATAAGAACTACGAAACCCGTTATGACGCCGCCCAGGTGGCGAGCCTTTGGCCGGGAATCAAATCGGAACTGGACCCGATTGCGGTCGTCGGCCTTGGCGGACCGGATGTTGCCGCCCTTTCCGAGCGCCTGCCGGAAGACAAGATTCCGATGTTCATGGCGACAGCCGCCTACGGCTATGCTTGGCAATCCGACGCGTGGATTTTTAATCCGCGTCCGACCTATTCGCACGAGAGCGCTGGCTTCCTGAGCTGGATGCGTGAACAGCGCGGCGGTGACGAACCCCTCAAGGTCGCAATCCTGGCGTCCGAAGCCTCGCCCGCCTACGTCGACATGGCAAAGGGCCTGGAACTCTACGCAGAAGAACATCCAGAAGAGCTCGATCTGGTCGAGATCATCTATACCGAGGTGCAACCAACGGATCTGACGGCCCAGATGCGCCGCGTCGCGCGGGCAGGTGCCGAGGCGCTGATCGTTCAGACGAACACCTCTATCGTGGTTGCGGCGAAACGTGGATTGCAGGCCAACGGTGCCGACATCCCGATCATGATGAGCTCGCATAACGGGCTGCCTGCCTCGGGCGGCGCGCTTGGCGGACTTGATCAGCTCGAAGGCGATTACGAGGCCTACGGCATGGCAGTTGCTGCGGATGAAGACACACCCGCGCGGCAATTCTATGAAACGCTGGCTGCGGATTATGGCCTGGAAGCACCCTGGAACGTGGTCACCGCGATGGGTATTTCGCAGGGGCTGTATACCGTCGCCGTAATCGGCCACGCGATCGAGGAGAACGGGGCCGAAGGTCTGACCGGCGAGAAAGTACGCGAGGCGCTCTTTGCCCAGCCGATCACAGCGGAGGAAACCCAAGGGTTCCTGCCGACGCTGACCTTCACCCCCGATGCGCCATTTCCTCTGAAAGGTCTTCAAGTGAATGTTGGCACCGTCAAGGACGGCAAGATCACCATCGAAGCAACGGGCGTGGATGTTCCCGACGTCAAGAAGTGGTGAACACAACCGGGCGCCGCGATCGCGGCGCCCGTTCTGAACCCTAACCCCGGGCACAATACCATGCTGGAACTCAACAACGTAGAAGTGACCTATTCCGATGTCATCCTGGCGCTCAAGGGCGTTTCGATGAATGTGCGCGAAGGTCAGTGTGTTGCGCTGCTCGGCGGCAACGGGGCGGGGAAAAGCACGACGCTGAAAGCTATTTCAGGCACGTTGAAGTCGGAGGACGGAACTGTTTCGGCGGGCTCCATCACGCTGAACGGCACGCCGATCCAGAACATGGAAGCGTCAAACGTGGTCAAGACCGGTCTCATCCATGTGATGGAAGGGCGGCGCGTGCTGCGCCACCTCACGTCCGAGCAGAACCTTATCGTAGGCGGGCATATGGTGCCCAACTCCGCTGAGCTGAAAAACCGGCTGGAGCATGTCTATACTTTGATCCCTCGCCTGACCGAGCTACGCAGCCGAACCGCCGGATTCATGTCCGGTGGCGAGCAACAGCTGCTGCTGATCGGTCGCGCCATGATGGCGAAACCCAAGATCATCGCCATTGACGAGCCATCGCTCGGGCTCGCCCCGATGATGATCCGGGATGTCTACGCGGTGCTTAGGCAACTCAAATCCGAAGGGACGACCTTTTTCCTGGTCGAGCAGAACAGCGCCGCGGCGCTGTCGATCGCGGACTATGCCTATGTGATGGAAAACGGGCGTATCGTGATGGATGGCCCCGCCGACAAACTCGCGGACAACGAGGACATCAAGGAATTCTATCTCGGTGTCACCGCGTCGGGCGAACGCAAAAGCTATCGCGACATCAAACACTATCGGCGTCGCAAAAGGTGGCTTGGATAGAAAGGGACAGACTATGAGTGAACTCCTCGACATCAAGGGCCGTACCGCATTTGTAACCGGTGCCGGACAGGGGGTGGGCCGTCAGGTCGCGCTGTATCTGGCGCAGCACGGCGCTGGCGCCGTTGTGGTCAATGATTTCCACGCCGAACGCGCAGAAAGCGTTGCTGCAGAGGTGGAGGCCGCAGGCGCCAAGGCGCTTCCGCTGGCATTTGACGTATCCGATTTCGAGGCCGTTGGCGCAGCCTTTGCCGAAGCGCAGGAAACCTTTGGCGGCGTTGATATCCTGGTCAACAATGCGGGCAACGCCGGGCCGACGTCGCGGCTTGACGATCTTGTGCCGTTCTGGGAATCCGACCCAACCGAATGGCGCCGTTGGATGGCCACGAATTACGACGGGGTGCTGAACTGTACCCGCCACGCAATGCCATTGATGGTCAAAGGCGGCTATGGGCGGATCGTGACCGTTATATCCGACGCGGGCCGCGTCGGAGAGCCGCATCTGGCGGTATACTCCGGTGCCAAGGCGGGAGCCGCGGGCTTTATGCGGGCCATTGCAAAGGCCGGTGGCCGGTTCGGGATCACCGCGAATTGCGTCGCCCTCGGCGGAACACGCACGCCGGCGGTCGCCGATCTGATCCCCGACGCAGAGACCGAGAAGCGGGCCCTGTCGCAATATGTGATCCGCCGGTTGGGAGAGCCGGAAGACCCTGCCGGCATGATCCTGTTTCTGTGCTCGGACGCGGCGAGTTGGATCACCGGACAGACCTATCCGGTGAATGGGGGGTATTCCTTTGCCTGCTAGGGCCGAATGTGGGCGGGCGACTTTAGTCGGATCCGCCCGCGAACACGCTGTCATTGTCAGCGCCAAGCTCGGGCGGAAGGCCCGAAATTCCGGATACAAAGTCATTGAATTTCAAGGGCTGAACCAGGAAAGTCTCGGTCTTGCCGCTGTCATGCGCGACGGTGCGCAGCAGTTGCCGTGCACGTACATGCGGGTCGTCCAGCGTTTCGACCAACGAATTGAGCGGCCCCCAAGGCACGCCCGCGGTGTCAAACAAAACTCCCCAATCGGCACGCGTTTTGCTGACCAGCACCGCCGCGATCTCTTCGCGCAGTGCGTCCTTGCGGGCGACGCGGTCACGGCCTTTCAATCCGGCCAGGTCCGGCTTGCCGATCACATTGCAGAACGGCTTCCAGAACCAGTCCTCATGCGCGATGGACAGCGTCATCAGCTTGCCATCCTTGCAGGTGAAAACGCCATAGGCCGGTTCGGAGATGAATTCGCCCAACGGCGTGCCATTCGCGGCCGGAACGAGGAAGGCGGTGAGCATGGAGACCACTGCGTCCGACATCGAGACGTCCACGTACCTCCCCTGCCTCGTGCGCTCGCTGGAAACGACCGCCGACAGAATCGCAATGGCCGCGAACAGCGCCGCGCCGACATCCGCAAGTGGAATGGTCGGCAGCGGTCCGGGCTGTCCGGCATCCGCCTGATCGGCCAGCAGCCCACCGACACCTTCGTAGCTCAGATCGTGGCCCGCCCGGTCTCGATAGGGACCATCCTGCCCGTATCCCGAGATCGACACGTAAACGAGGCGCGGATTGATCGCGCGCATGTCTTCGAAACCGGCGCCGAGCGCCGCCAGTTTGCCGGGTCGGAACCCCTCGACGATGACATCGGCACCTTTAGCCAGATCGTGAAACTGTGCCATTCCTTCGGTCGATTTCAGGTCGAGCGCAACGCTGCGCTTGCCCCGGTTCAGCGCCCGGAACAGGGGTGGAAACTGCCGGGCCGGATCGCCGATACCCGGCCTTTCGACCATGATGACCTCGGCGCCCATGTCCGCGAGCAGCATTGTTGCATAGGGACCGGGGAATTGTTCGGCGAGGCTGAGAATTTTCATGCCGGCCAGGGGTGCAGTGCTCATATCAGGCTCCATCTGTCGTTTTCCGCGCGAGCGGGTCCGCCTCATAGCAGCGTATTTCAGCAAGAAAAGCAAGCCGAAAACCTAAAAACCTGTTTTTAATCATGAGGTTAACGTGACTGAAGCACCCCCGACCCTATCCGTCGAACGTATGTCCAGAACCGAATGGATTACCCTCCAACGGACTGACCAGATGAACGCCATGTCCATGCAGATGTTGCATGAGATGACCACCGCCCTGGAGAACGCGATGTCCGACGACGCAGTCCGCGCCATCGTTCTGACCGGATCGGGGCGGGCGTTCTGTGCCGGTGCGGATCTCAAGGAAGTCGCCGGTGCCAATCATGAACCCGGCCAGCCGGACCTGCTCGATCTGGTCGATCATACCTTCGGCCTGATGCGCGACGGCCCCAAACCCGTGATTGCCGCTGTGAACGGGCTTGCCATGGCAGGAGGGCTCGAAATGGTGATGGCCTGCGATCTGGTCTTTGCCGCTGAAAGCGCCAAACTGGGCGATGCCCATTCCAATTTCGGCGTATTTCCGGGGGCCGGGGGCGCAGCGATTCTGCCACGGCGGATCGGTCTGAACCGCGCCAAATACCTGCTGTTCTCGGGCGAAAACGTATCCGCGCAGGACATGATGGACTGGGGACTGGTGAACAAGGTTGTCCCGGATGCGGAACTGCACGACGCCGTCCAAGCCTTCACCGACAAGCTGGCCGACAAAAGCCCTGCCGTGCTGCGCCGCATGAAAGCGGTCGCGAACCGGTCACTGAACGTCGACGAAGCTGCCGCCTTGTCTGAAGAAATGCTGAATCTGCGCGCGCACATGCGGTCGTGGGATATGCGCGAAGGTCTGGCGGCTTTCAATGAAAAGCGCAAACCGCAGTTTCGCGGCTACTGAACAAGGAGACTGCAAGATGCAGGATATCTATGTCGTTGGCGTCGGGATGACGCCGTTCGGGAAATTCCGGGACAAGACCATCAAGGACATGACGGGCGAAGCCGTCACCGCCGCGCTTTCGGACGCCGGGGTGACCGCTGATCGCATCGACGGTGCATTCTTCTCGAACGCGGTGCAGGGTCATATGGAGGGCCAGCACATGATCCGGGGCGAGATCGCGTTGCGCGAGATGGGCATTCAGGGCATTCCGGTGGTCAACGTCGAAAACGCCTGTGCCAGCGCCTCGACCGGGTTCAAGCTGGCCGTGGATTTTCTCAAGGCAGGGAACGGTGATTGTTGTTTGGCCGTAGGTGCCGAGAAAATGTATTCGGATGACCGCGCGCTGATGTTTTCGGCCTTCGACAGCGGTTGGGACGTCAGTAATGGCGAAGAAGTCGCGCGGCGTCTGGCCGATCTGGGCGCCGGGGTCGAGGAACCGCAAGGGTCGAAATCGCCCAAGCCCTACAGCGTGTTCATGGATGTCTATGCCGGTTTCGCGCGGCTGCACATGAAGACCTTCGGCACGACGCAGGAACAGTTCGCGGCCGTCTCTGCCAAGAACCACGCGCATTCCGCGCATAATCCGCTGGCACAATACCGCGATGCGATGACAGTTGAACAGGTTCTGCACGCGCCGCCCATCACCTACCCGCTGACCCTTCCGATGTGCGCGCCGATCTCCGATGGCGCGGCCGCGGCGGTTCTGTGCACCGGCGAAGGGCTCAAGCGGCTGGGTCTCGATTCATCCCGCGCGATCAAGGTCAAGGCCGCGATCCTGCGCTCAGGCACAGACCGTCCGCCGGAGGATTACAAAAACCACCTGACCCGCCTTGCAGCACTTCAGGCCTATGAACAGGCGGGGCTTGGCCCAGAAGACATGTCGATCGCCGAGGTGCATGACGCCACCGCCGTGGGCGAAGTCATCCAGATCGAGAACCTCGGTTTTGTCCCGTTCGGTGAGGGTGGCCCGGCCAGCCTGCGTGGCGAAACCAAAATCGGCGGACGGATCCCGGTAAACCCCTCTGGCGGACTGGAATCCAAGGGGCACCCGGTCGGGGCCACCGGGATCGGACAGGTTTTCGAACTGGTCACGCAACTGCGGGGCGAGGCTGGCGCGCGTCAGGTCGAAGGTGCGAAGAATGCCATCGCCGAAAACGGTGGCGGCCTGCACGGCGTCGAAGAGGCCGCTGCCTGTGTCACCATTCTGGGCCGTTGAAACAAGGAAAAGAATATGGAAAACGTGATCGCCGCCGCTCAGGCAATCTATACAGACGAGCAGCGCATGTTGCTGGAAAACTTCCGCAAGATGGCCGAAGCGGAGTTCGCGCCGTTGGCAGAAAAATACGAGGATCTCGGCCACCCGCCGGATGCGGACACGCTGAAATCCCTGTTCGCCAAGGTCGAGGAATTCGGCCTGATCAGCGGACTGATACCGGAGGAAGACGGCGGTGCCGGGATCGACCGGATGACCTACGGCATCCTCTACGAGGAACTGGCCCGCATCTGGGCCGATTTGGCGATTGCGGTGCTGATCCAGAGCCATGCTGTTTTCGCGGTCAACCTGCTGGGCGACGCGGCGCAAAAAGAGACATATCTGAAGCCGCTCCTGCGCAGTGAGCGCATTTGTGCCACCTGCATTTCCGAACCGGAAGTCGGCTCGAACGTGCGAGAGGTCAAGACCCGCGCGGAACGCAAGGGGGACAAGATTTTTGTTACGGGCCAAAAGCTCTGGATTTCCAACGGGGCGCAATCGGACTTCGCAATCGTGGTCTGTAATCTCGACGATGGGATCTCCATGGTCATCGTCGATCGCGACAAGGGCGGCTACGAAAGCCGCGAGTTGCGCAAGATGGGGCTTGTCGGTGCCTCGACCTGCGAATTGTTCTTTGACCGGGCCGAAACAACGGACGCCCATGTTCTGGGGAACTCCGGCGGCGGTCTGTTCCAGACACTGAAGCTGTTCGAAAGCGCGCGTGTGTTTGTCGGCCTGACCAGCATCGGCATCGCCCAGGCCGCGCTGGAATGCGCCGTCAAATACGCGCAGGACCGCGAGCAGCACGGAAAGCCGATTGGCGGGCATCAGTTGATCCAGGGGTATCTGGCCGACATGGCCACCCATCTAGATGCAGGACGGCTGTTGTGCCAGCGCGGGCTGCAACTTCTTGATATGGGCGTGCGCTGCGACACCCAGACCTCGATGGCAAAATGGTATGCAACCGAGATGGCCGTCGAAATCGCCGGAAAAGCGGTGCAGATCCACGGCGGTAACGGCATCACCAAGGAGTTTCCCGTCGAACGCCACTTCCGCAATGCGAAAGTCATGCCGATCCCGGATGGGACCACCGAGATTCAGAAGCTGGTGATCGGGCGGAACCTGACAGGGTTGAACGCGTTCTGAAAGCGGTCCCTGCCCTGACGATGTAGGACCGCGCAAGTGACAAGGTTCGCGCGGCTGCGCGCACCTGCCACAGACGTCGTCGGGCCTTTGGCCCGTGCACATCGGGTTCTCCGGTTATCGAAGGGCGATTGCAGCTTCATGCGATTGCGCTGGCCGAAACCAATGCGGTGTTCTCACAAGCGGATGCTGGATCGCCTGGTTCTGACCGATCGGACGGCCGAACACGATGCGTTCGCGCGCATAGGCCGCCGCCTTTTCCAGGACGTACATTCCGAACCCGACCGCTGCCGAAGTGACGACAAACCGCTTGGCGTTCCGCCCGTTCAGCAGGACGTTGAAGCACGGCGACGCGCAAAGGTGAATATGGGCGTGGTGTCAAGGCCGACGTCCGGTTCAGTGACGCCAAAGCAGGAGCGGTGTGCCCCCCGGATCAGCGGCCGCAGCATCCGGGCCTTCCGTTCGTCGGTGCCAAAGCCGACCACAGGTTGCAGCCCGAAAATGTTGATCTGCACCGCAGAATTGGCCGCCGCACCGTAGCGCCCGATCTCCTGCATGACCAGAGATGCCTTGTTGATGCCGGGACCCGATCCCCCACTGCTCTTCCATGGGCACGCCATAGAAGCCGCCCTTTGCGATCTCGGCGGTGAAAACGTCGCAGCGGATATGGGCGATATGGGCTATGACCGGTCGGCCTTCGGGATCAAACAGGCGCGAGACGACACGGGCCACCGGCTCGCTGAAGGTGACGCCCAGCAAGTGGGCGGTGGCGACATCGGCCCGGACGATAGTGATGATCTGGTAGCCCGACAGGTCCGTCAGGCCGGTATGATCGCGCGACAGTTGCGAATAAAGCTGCGTTTCGTCGGCACCCTCGGGCAGCATGTCAAAATAGTGTTGCGGCAACCACAGATCGGCCAGCAAATAGGGCTGCGCCTTGGTATAATGGTGCTTGCGCACATGAAGCTGCGGCGTTTCCATCCCCGTCAGGTCGCGGCCAAGATCGGAAAGCGCCAGCGGATCGTGGGCGGGCGCGCGCGGCTTGATCTGCTCGGCCTGCGCGATGACAAAGATGCCCAGTCCGAGTGCGCTTTCGATCAGGCCCGCACTGCGCAGAACCCCCAAGGCCTGACGGACGGCCCCATTCCTGTGTGGGACTGGGCAACCAAAGACGCTCAGATCCCTGCCGGTGGGCGCGTTTACTTCGACTCTCAGCCCGGCTGCTCGTTATGCGGATGAGGTCCGGGCCAACCGTGCATAGGTTCGGCAACGTCGATCCCGACTCTGAAGACACATTGATATGGTACGAAAGCGGGCGAATTGGGTCAAACTTGCCGCACGGCGTTACCACCGAGAATAGCCACATCCGAGGATGCGAACCCGCGGTGGTGTAGCAAACCCGGTCAGCTGATCCGTGCGTTCATCCAATTCAGAACCGAAGCCACGTCCGCGACCGGGGAGGTTTGGCCGCATCAAATGACGGGCCGCTTTAAATGTATCTATAGCGTGATCGTCGACTGCAGACCTGCTCGTGTCCATTCGAGACTCATCTTTGGGAAGGGTGTATCGGAAATCACGACAGACGGGACCCCGATGATCCATAGACTCTTGGGTCATGACCTTTCTTTCCCAGATTCCGAACAATTTCTTCACGCATGATATTAACAATCTCGTTTTCGGATCGCAGGATGACATCCGTTGGGGCACCAACCCCGACGGCGAAAAGACGAGAACTCTGGTGGCTGGGAAAAGGCATGGAGATCAATCCCGCGCCTTTGACAACTTGATCGGTGGAAAGATAGTACCCCTTGGCGCGGGTCTGGGCCAACGAGGCGACGAAGGCCTTCACGTCCACTGCCGGTTCGTCGGGCGCACGGTAGGCATTGATTCTTCGCAACAGACGGCACACTTCTTCATCGCTGAAGCGGCTCATCAGAACCCGCCCAAGCCCCGAAATTCCCAGCGGTCGTCGCGTACCAAGTGAAATGTGGTGGATCGGCGACTTTTTCGGACGGATCAGGTGCACATACTCCGCGTCGTCACCGTTCTTGGTTGCCAGGACCACCACATGCCGGGTCCGTTCCGAAATAGCCTTCAGCAGCCGCTGAATGATGCCTTCACCGAACAGGTCGGGATTCATCCATGACCCCAAGAGCGGAACCCGCTCGGTGGGGAAATAGCTCTTCCGTTTAGCGTCGTGGGTCAGGAACCCCAACTCGACCAAACTTTTCAGGAGCGCCGAGGTGCTCGATTGCGGATACCCCAATTCCTTGGAGACCTCCACGACCGATAGCGGTCGACGAACCTCGTCGAAATACACCAAGGTCTGGCAAGTGCGTGCGACCGATTTCACGATGGGGGTCCCGCGTGCCTTCACCGAAGCCCGATGCGCGTCATCCATAATCCCCTCCCGGCATACTATTATATGAACAGTATTCAGAAAGTAGAATGGCGGCGTATGTGATTTCTGTCAACTGTTAGAAAATTACACAAAGCCCGCCACATGCGTCGGAGGCTCGGGAAGGTGTCGGGTACGGGTGTCAGTGGCCTCCTCTTCTCGTGGGGATAATTACGCCATCTGCGGCCACGGCGCCCTGGCCACTCGGACCGATGATCAACGGGTTCACATCAATGGTCTCAAGCGCGGCGCCGTGATGGGCCGCAAAGGCTGACAGGCGCGCAAGCGCGTCAGCGAGCGCGTCGATGTCGCGTTCGGGCGCGCCGCGGAATGCGTCCAGCAGCTTGCGACCGTGGATTTCGTCGATCATGCGACGCGCTTCGGCGGGGCCGAAAGGGGCAACCCGGAAGGACACGTCCCCCAGGGCCTCGACCAGCACCCCACCCAGACCGAACATGACCACCGGGCCGAACGCCGGATCCTGGGTCACGCCGAGTATGGCCTCCAGCCCCGGTGCGGCCTGTTCTGCCACAACCAGCCCGTCGATCCGCGCATCGGGCGCTTTCTCTGACGCCAGTTCCAGTATGCGCGCCCCGGCAGAGCGGACCTCTTCGACCGAGCGCAGGTTCAACGCCACGCCACCGATATCGGATTTATGCAGGATGTCGGGCGAGGCAATCTTGAGCACGATCGGAAAGCCCATCTCCTGCGCCGCCTCGGCTGCCGCTTCCGGGGTCTTGGCCAGAATTTCGCGCACGATCCCGATGCCGGCCTCGGCAAGCAGCGCCTTGGCCTCGATCTCGTTCACCATGCCGTCCGGCAACGGCGACAGGTCCGGCAGTTCGGGTATCGGGTCGTCTTCGCCCGCGCGCGCAAAGGATTTGGCGAAATAGCGCAATGCGGCCATCGCGCGGACCGCACGGGTCGGTTCCTCGAACACGATGAACCCCGACTTTTCATATGCGGCACGACCCTCGGGTTCGGTCAGCGAACAAAACAGCATCGGCCTGCCGGGGTACTTCTCGCGGATGCGCTCCAGCCCGGTCCGGATGGCTTCGTTCAGGTCGGCAACAAGACCGACCGTGGACATGAAGATGATGGCACCGTCGATTTCGCCGTCGCCAAACAACACATCCATGTTGGTTTCCAGGAGGTCGATCTGGTTTACCAATTGCGCCGTCACATCGACGGGGTTTCGGACACCGGCAAAGGGCAGCACCGCTTTCAGTTTCTTCTGCGCATGATCGGGAAGCGCGGGCACATCCAGCTTCAGTTTCTCTGCCTCGTCGGCCATCAGCACCCCAACGCCACCGGACACCGTCACAAGACCCAGCCGGTCGCCCTGCATCATCGACGCGGATTCGGCGCAGGCATAGGTCACATCGAACATTTCGTCGACAGAGTGCGCCCGGTAGACACCGTATTGCCGGAAAGCCGCGTCATAGACCGCGTCGGACCCCGCCAGTGACGCGGTATGCGACTGTGCGGCCTCGGCGCCAACCGCGCTGCGTCCGACCTTCATCATGACCACTGGCTTTTCGCGGGCGCGGGCGAGTTCAAGGGCCTCGACCAGCCTGTCGCGGTCGGTCGCGCCTTCGAGGTATCCCATGATCACGCGGGTTTCGTCATCCTGTGCGCAATAGGCCACCGCATCGGCGAAATCGACGTCGCAGGAATTGCCCGTCGTCGCCCACAGGTTAACGCCCAGTCCGCGCATCCTGACGAGCGTCATGCAATACGACCCGAAGGCGCCGCTCTGGCTGACGATCGACACGCCGCCCGGCTTGGGCAGGTGCTTTTCGACCCCCGGCGTGAAGGTCGCGTAAAGGTTGTGGCGGACGTTGGCGATGCCAAGGCAGTTCGGCCCGACAAGCCGCATACCGCTTTCGCGCGCGATATCGACCATGCGCGCCTGAAGCGCTGCACCTTCGTCGTTGACCTCGGAAAACCCCGAGCTGAAGATCACCGCGCCGCGCACGCCGCGCGCCGCGCAATCCTCGACCGCCTGAACCGCCAGTCGCGCAGGCAGCGCGATTACAGCCAGATCCGGTGCCGTCGGAGCCTCGGTGATCGACGGATATGCCGTCAGCCCCTGCACCTTGGACGTTTTCGGGTTTATCGGCAGGATCGTGCCCTGGAACCCATGCCGCCTGAGAAAATCCACCGGCCGTCCGCCGATGCGTTTGGGATCACTCGACGCGCCGATCACGGCAACAGAACGAGGGGCGAAAATGGCATCCATTCCGTCAATTCGCATGGGTTTTCCTTTGATGTTCGTATTAATAGGATTTCGGCAGGCCAAGCGCGTGCTCCGCAATGAACGACAACACCAGTTGCGGTGTGACCGGCGCGATGCGGAACAGGATGGCTTCGCGCACCAGACGCTCGACATGGTATTCCTTGGCATATCCGAAACCGCCGAATGTCAGCTGCGCGGTCTGCGTCGCCTTCACCGCCGCTTCGCCGGCCAGGTATTTGCCCGCGTTGGCTTCGTTTCCACACGGCTTGCCAGCATCGTAAAGCGCGCCGGCGTTCATTGCCATGAGGTTGGCCGCTTCCAGTTCGGCCCAGCAGGCGGCCAAGGGGTGCTGCACACCCTGGTTCTGGCCGATCGGCCTGCCAAACACGACACGCTCATTGGCGTAATCCGCGGCGCGGCGCAGCGCGTTGCGCCCGATGCCAACTGCTTCGGCGGCAATCAGAACCCTTTCGGGGTTCAACCCGTGCAGGATCTGGCGAAAGCCCTGACCTTCCTCGCCGATCAGATCCTCGGCCGGAATCGGCAGGCCGTCGATGAACAGCTCGTTTGAATCGACACATTTGCGGCCCATCTTCTCGATCTCGCGCACCGTGACGAATGTCCGGTCGAGATCGGTGTAGAACAGGCTTAGACCTTCGGTCGGTTTCTTGACCTCTTCCAGCGGCGTGGTACGCGCCAGAAGCAGGATCTTGTCGGCGACCTGGGCGGTCGAAATCCAGACCTTCTGCCCGTGCACGACATAGCGGTCACCCTGACGCACGGCGCGGGTCTTCAGCTTGGTCGTGTCCAGGCCGGTGGTCGGTTCGGTCACGCCGAAACAGGCACGTTGCGCGCCGGCCACCAGCGGCGGAAGGTGCTTTTTCTTCTGGTCGTCGGTGCCGAATTTGACAACGGGATTGAGGCCGAAGATGTTCATGTGCACCGCCGAAGCCGCGCTGTTGCCGCCCCCCGATTCCGCGATGGCCTGCATCATGATGGCAGCATCGACGATGCCCAGACCGGCGCCGCCGTACTCTTCGGGGATGGCGATGCCCAGCCAGCCATCGCGCGCCAGCTTCTGGTGCAATTCGTGCGGAAAGCCGCCTTCGCGGTCCCGGTCGAGCCAGAATTCATCATCGAACTCTTCGCAAATCCGAAAGATCGCGTCGCGAATTCCCTGCTGCTCCGATGTCATTTGATAGGTCATGATTATTCTCCTTCATTCTCGCAAACCCCGATCAGGAGTCCGGTTCGCCAACCGTGCCTTTGTCAACCAAAGCGGCAATCTGTTCGGGGTCGAAACCAAGCTCTTCCAGCACCGCACGGCTGTCGGCCCCCAGTTCGCCGCGTCCGAGCCAGCGCAATCGTCCCGGCGTCTTGTCCAGCTTTGGCACGGGTCCGACGACCCTCGTGTCGTCTCCCTCGACCCCAACGATGTCGCCGCGCGCCGCGATCTGCGGATCGGCCAGGATGTCATCGACGTCATAGACCATCGCCGCCACGGCATCGTGGGACTTGAAGATGTCGATCGCTTTCTGCGCGTCATGCTGTGCCACGAATGCGCCGAGCCGGTCGACGATCTCTTCCGTATGATCCGCAAAGCCATCCAAGCTTTGGAATTGCGGCTGTTCAGCCCATTCCTGTCCGCCCGCGGCTTCCAATAGGCGTCGACCGGTCGCCGCGCTGCCTGCGCTGACCGTAACCCACTTCCCGTCCCCAGCGCGGAATACGCCCGCCGGGGCGTAGGCGTTGGGAGCCTGGAGCCCGTTTCGATCAACCGGCAGTCCCGCGCCGGTCCGCGTTGGAACGTGATAGTCGATCAGACGCAACAGCGGCTCGAAGATGGCCAGATCCACCACCTGCCCCCGTGCGCTGCCATTGTGCACCGCATGAAGCGCCATCATCGCGCCGTAGGCCGCCATGAGGCCGGTGGTTGAATCCGCCGCCGGAAAGCCGGGGTGCATCGGTGCGTTGTCGGCAAAGCCGGTCATGTGGGCCAGTCCGCTCATGGCCTCGCCGGCCCGACCGAAACCGGGCCAGGAGGACCGCGGCCCGGTCTGGCCATAGCCCGAGATCCGCACGATCACCAGATCCGGGTTCCATTCATGCATAACCTCCGGCGCCAATCCCGCTCTTTCAAGCACACCGGGACGAAAGTTCTCGATCAGAACCTGCGCATTTTCGATCAGGCGGCGCAGAACCTCGCGGCCTTCGTCGGTCTTCCAATCCAGCGCCACCAGCCGCTTGTTTCGCGCCAGTGTTTTCCACCAGACACCTACACCGTCCTTGGCGCGCGCGCTCAGAACCCGCAGCATGTCGCCCTGCCCCGGTCGTTCGATCTTGATCACCTCGGCACCGAAATCGGAGAGCAGCGCGCCGCACATCGGCGCGGCAATCACATGCCCCAGTTCAATCACCCTGAGATCGCTCAGCGGCCCGTCTTTTACCTTCATTCGGTCGTCTCCCAGATTGTCATTTCCCGGTCGTCAAGCCCCAACCGCCAGGTCAAGCGCTCTCAGTCTCCCCGGAACCGAAATACATTGCGAGAACAATCGAACGCCCGTTAGATCTCTGAAAAAGGCAACGACGTTTTCACTTGACGGAGGAAGAAATGGTTGAGCTAGACACGAATCGAATGGCTGAACGCCGACGCTCGGTCGCACAGGCATTGGACGGTCTGTTCGATCCGGGTACCATCGCCGTGGTCGGGGCGTCCCGCACCAGAGGCAAGCTCGGACAAGCCGTGCTGGCGCTGCTGAAGAGCAACGGCTATCGCGGCAGGATCATCCCGGTGAACCCTTCAGGCGGCGAGATCGAGGGCCTTGAGGCTGTGCGCAGCCTGGAAGAGATCGGCGGTCCGATTGACGTGGTCGTTCTGGCCACCCCGGTCGGTGTTGCACTTGATGCGCTGGAAAGCTGCACGCGGCTCGATGTCAAAGTCGTGGTCGGGGTGACGTCGGGGTTTTCTGAAGCCGGGGAAGACGGGCAGGAAAACGAACTGCGATTGCGCAGAATCATGCAGAACGCACCCTTTCGCCTGGTCGGACCGAACTGCGAAGGCGTGGTGCGCCCCGCGTCGGACCTGCAACTGACCTTCAGCCCCATGTTCAACGACCTCCGCCCCGGCCCGGTAGCGATAATCTCCCAATCCGGCGCGCTTGCGGGTCTTATGGCGCTGCGCCTGGGCGAACGCGGCGTGGGGATCAATGCCATCGTCTCCAGCGGTAACGAAACCGATCTGACGGCGGCAGATCTGCTCGACTACCTGGGAACCGACCCGCAGACGCGTGTGGTTCTGTGCTATGTCGAGGAACTGCGCGACGGGCGTCGGTTCGTCGAAGTTGCACGCCAACTGGCAAAGGCAGGCAAACACGTCGTTGCGGTCAAGGGCGGGCGCAGCCGCGCCGGATCGCGCGCGGTCCAGTCGCATACCGGCGCGATGGCCGGAGACGACCGGGTGATCAGCGCGGTGTTTCGTGAAACCGGGGTAATCCGCGCGCGCGAGTCCGTGGCCGCTGTCGATGCCGTCACGGCGCTCGCCGCGGGGCGGCGGCCTGCCGGCAACCGGGTCGGCATCATCTCTGTCACCGGCGGGCTTGGCGTCGAGATGACCGATCTGGCCGAAAGCGCGGGGTTCGAGGTGCCGGTGCTGGCCGAGGCGACGCAGACCGCACTATCGCGCTATGTGCCGTTCTACGGGTCGGTCTCGAACCCGGTCGACCTGACCGGCGTGGTTCTGGCGAATCCCACCTATGTGGGTCGCTGTCTGGAGGCCGTTGCCGATGATCCGGGCGTCGATATCGCTATCGCAATCATCACATTTGTGCCGGATCAACAGTTCATCGAAGCCTTGGCCGAAGCGTTCGACAGCACCGGCAAGCCGATCCTGATCGTCTGGACCGGCGCTGCGCGCAGTAATGCCTCGGGCGAGGCGCTGCGCGAACGGGCTGTTCCGGTGTATGATTCGCCCGCGCGGGCGGCGTCGGGCCTTGCGGCGCTGGCAGCCACGACGGGAGAAGTGTCATGACCCCCAGAGAAACACTGGAAAGCTGGCACCGTGCCGGGCGCAAAGTGGTGCACGAGGCCGACGCGAAGGACCTGCTGCAGCGGATCGGTATACCTGTGCCGAAACGCAACCCCGCTGAAGGGCGCTGTGTCGCCAAGCTGTGTCACGACGACTATCCACATAAGTCAGATCATGGCCTTGTCCGGCTGGGTCTCTCGCCCGAAGAGGCGAAGCGAGCCACCACCGAAATGGCGCAACGGTTCCCGGGCGGCACGACGCTGATCGAGGAAATGGAAGACGGGTCCGTGGCCGAATGGATCATCGGCTGTAAACGCGACGACACTTTTGGCCCGATCGTTCTGGCCGGTCCCGGCGGCATTCTGGTGGAACTGATCGACACGGCCGAAATCCGGCTCGCTCCGGCAAAGCCACAAACCGCCGAATCTATGGTGCGCTCGGGTCCGGGCGCCAGGATGCTGGCTGGCCTGCGCGGCGCGGAACCGGCCGACCGGGGGGGCCTGGCGGACCTGATTTCGCGCATATCTGTTTTCTTCGCCGAAAACGCCGATCTGATCTCGGAAATTGAAATCAACCCTGTGATGGTTCGGGCGGACGGGAAAGGTTTGGTCGCTGCCGATGCCTTGATCGTGTTGTCACCTAACGCGGATGAACAGGAGAGTTAAACGTGATACGTCACCCTTTCGGAGAGTTGTCACTGGGCCAGACCGGCGTGTCGAGCGGGCGAACGATGACGGAAACCGATGTCGTTAATTTCTGCATGCTTACCGGGAACTGGCTTGAACTGCATTCCAACATTGAGCATGCCAAGGAGGCGATCTACGGCCAGCGTCTTGTTCAGGGCAGCCTCGTGTTTTCCATCGTCAATGCGATGATCCCCTTCGACAGCTCCGTGCTCGCCGCCTTCTACGGCTGCGACAAGCTGCGCTTTCTGCGGCCGACCTTCATCAACGACACCCTCTGGGCGCGCGTGGAAATCGTCAATCTGAAGGACCATGACGAAAAGCACGGCGTCGTGACCAGCAAGCTGGAAGGCATCAACCAACGCGACGAAACGGTCCTGCGCTGCGAATTCAGTCTGCTGATCCGCAAGACACGTCTGGGTCGCCCCGGAGAGCCCGCCAAGATCCGCGCCGCGCATGACAAAACACACGGAGAGAACGCATGAACTTTCTGACACCCGAACAAGAGATGTGGCGCACCACCGTCGCGCGTTTCATCGACGAAGAGATCGGCCGCGACTACATCCGCAAATGCGACCGTGAGCGCGAATACCCCTATGAGGCCTACGAAAAGGTCGCCAAGCAGGGCTGGCTTGGCATCCTCTTTTCCGAGGAAAGCGGCGGGCTGGGCGGCGATATCGTGGATTACGCCCTGATGTGCGAGGGGCTGGCGAAATACGGTTTCGATTTTTCCACCGGTCTGATGGTCGCCACCTTCACCGCGATGAACATCGAGAAATTCGGCACGCCCGAACAGAAAGAGCGCTACATCCAGCCGTTCCTCGATGGCGACATCCGCTTCTCGATCTCGATTTCCGAACCCGGCGCCGGGTCGGACGCGGCTTCAACCAAGACCCGCGCGCGGCGTGATGGCAATGGCTGGGTGGTAAAGGGGCAAAAGCTCTGGTGCTCGGGCGCAAAGGCCGACAATGCGATTCTGGCCATGCTGACCCGCACCGACCCCGACGCCCCCAAGCACAAAGGGCTTTCGGTGTTCCTGATCCCCAACGACGCTGAAGGGCTGGACATCCGCAAGCTGCCGACCCTGGCGCGGCGCGCAACGGGCACCACCGAGATTTTTGTCGACGATGTGAAACTGCCCGCCGACGCGCTGCTGGGGACCGAAAACGAAGGCTGGAAAATCATCACCGACCATCTGGAACTGGAACGCGTCGCCGTGGCCGCCGCCTATGTCGGCAACGCCCAGACAGCGGTGGACGACGCTCTGCGCTACGCCCATGAGCGGATACAGTTCGACAAGCCGATCTTCGACTTTCAGGTGATCCGCCACATGCTGGCCGATATGCAGACCCAGGTCGACGCCGCGCGGTTGCTGGTCTATCGTGCCGCCAACCTTGCCGCGGCCAAAACGCCCTGCACGCGCGAAGTGTCGATGGCAAAGCTCTTTGCCTCTGAGACCCTGCAAACCGTCACACGCAACGGCATGCAGATCCTCGGCGGTCATTCCATGCTGCCGGACGCGGATATGGAACGGTATTTCCGCGAAGGAATGCAAAGCACCATCGGCGGCGGGACATCGCAGATCCAGCGCACGCTGATCGCCAAGACCATGCGCCCGAACTGACGTCGGGACCGCATCGGAACGACGGGACAACAGGGAGAAAGAGCATATGAAGAACGGACGCGACCCGGTGATCGTCGGCCTTGCCGACGCGCCAATCGAGGATGGGAAATTCGTCACCAAGGCGTCGGTCTTGGGCCATGCCGCATTGGTGGCAAAGGCCGCCGTCGAAGAAGCCGGTCTGACGCTGGATGATGTCGATGGTCTTTTGACCGCCGGCATGTGGGGCGTGCCGGGGCCGGGACAGCTCGCCACTGTAACGCTGGGCGAATATCTGGGCATCATGCCGACCTACGTTGACGGTACCAATATCGGCGGCTCTGCCTTTGAAGCGCATGTCGCCCACGCCGCGATGGCATTGCGCGAGGGCTATTGCGAGGTTGCGCTGATCGTTTACAGCTCCGACCAGAAATCCCTGCGCAGCCGCAATCTGGGCGGACGTCCATCGGTGCTGTCGATGCAGCACGAAACCCCCTATGGGATGCCGACGCCTGTGGGCGGCTACGCGATGGCGGCGCAGCGGCACATGCACGAATACGGCACCACTTCCGAGAACCTTGCCGAGATCGCCGTCGCCACCCGGAAATGGGCGCAGCTGAACCCCGCCGCAACGCGGCGCGATCCGCTGACCGTCGACGACGTTCTGTCCAGCACGATGATCTCGGAACCGCTGCACCTGCTCGACTGCTGCCTTGTCACCGACGGCGCGGGCGCCATCGTTATGACCACCGCCGAACGCGCCAAGAACCTCAGGACCAAACCCGTTGCGGTCAAGGGCTATGGCGAGGCGCACACCCATTGGGCCATCGCAGAGATGCCCGACCTTGCCCGTCTGCTGCCGGCGCAAAAGGCCGGCGAAACCGCGATGAAAATGGCCGGTGTAAGTCCTTCCGACATTGACGTGGTCGAGGTCTACGACAGTTTCACCATCACGGTCCTGCTGACGCTGGAGGCGCTGGGTTTCTGCAAGATCGGCGAAGGCGGCGATTTTGTCTCCGGCCAACGCACGGCACCCGGCGGTGCCTTTCCGATGAACACCAATGGCGGCGGCCTGTCCGCGCTGCATCCGGGCATGTACGGGATATTCCTGCTGATCGAGGCCACCCGCCAGTTGCGGGGCGTCTGCGGCGACCGGCAGGTCGCGGGTGCCGAGACCGCGCTGGTGCATGGCACGGGGGGCACGCTGTCCTCTGGCGCGACCGTGATTTTGCAGAAGGACTGAGCCGATGAGCACTGAAAAACCGCTTCCAGTGATCGACCACGACAGCGCCCCCTATTGGCAGGCCGCACACGAGGGCCGCCTTGACATCCCGCTGTGCGGCGATTGTGGCAAGCATCACTTCTATCCACGGGCGATCTGCCCGTATTGCCATTCCGACAATCTGAATTTCGATACGGTCAGCGGGCGGGGCGAGGTGCATACCTTTACCATCGCCCGCCGCCCGGCGGGCCCGGCCTTTGCTGACGACGTTCCCTATGTTGTCGCGCTGATCGAACTGGAAGAAGGCCCGCGGATGATGAGCCGGATCCAGACCGACGACCCGGAGAAAGTGCATATCGGGGCCAAGGTCGAAGTGACCTTCGTGAAAGCCAGCGACGAGATCAGCTTTCCTTACTTCAGGATGACCTGAGACAGCAGGCACAGGTCCGCGCAACCAATCGTAAAAGGGCCGCCGCAGGTATTTTTCGGCGGCCCCGTTCTTTGAAAGAGCAGTGGCGTCACCCGGTGCTGAGGGTCTGCCGCTCTCCGCGCATAAACCGCCAAACGATCAGACCGGTCAATGCCAGCCCACCGATAATATCGGCCATCGGCGCGGCATAGAACAGCAAGGCAGCCGACGCCAGAAACACCCCCCGCCCAGGTATGGACAGCGTTCCCCGAAAGTAACCGCTCAACCCGACGCTGACCGCAAAGACGGCGGCGCTTGCCACGCCCAGATCCAGAACGATCTGACCGGTCCCGCCCTGCGCCAGAATGCCCGGTCTGAACACAAACAGGAAGGGCACCACATAAACCGCCCCGGCAAGCACCAGTGCACGACCGGCAACTTTCCAGAAATTGGCCCCGGCCAGCGCGGCGGCGGCATAGACGCTGGCGCAGACCGGCGGCGTGATGGCTGACAGAATCGCGTAGTAGAAGACGAACAGATGCGCCGTCAGTTCCGGCAGGCCAAGCCGCACAAGGCTGGGTGCTGCAACCGCCGCCGCCAGAACATAAGAGGCCGTGGTCGGCACATCCATTCCCAGCACGATCGACAGCACAGCCGCCAGCAGCAGGGCGACGATCAGGCCCTGATCGGACACTGAAAACAGCAGGTTCGAGATTTTGACCCCCGCGCCCGTCGCTGTCAGAACCTTGACGACGATCGCGGCACAGGCCAGCAACGCGGCAATCATCACCAGCGCGCGACCGGCCTCGACCATCCCCTCGTAAACGTCGCGGACCAACCCGGTCCAACATGCCTTCAGCCCCTGCTCCCGTGTGTCGCGGCCAAAGGGGCGCACGGCTGCACAGGCCAAGATCAAAACGATGATCGACGCGGCACCGGCAAAGCTTGGCGTGTAGCCCTGGAACAGGAAATAGACCACCGTTGCGATAGGCAGGAACAGCGGGATCGCCTTGTCGGGTGCCAGGAAATCCGCCGGTTTCGGCATTTCGTTTTTCGGTGTGGGCTGAAGGCCCGTGCGGCGCGCATAAAGGTCCACTCCGAGCCATATCGCGAGGTAGTAGAGAAACGCCGGGCCCATCGCTGCCACAGCGATCTGGGTGTAGGGAATGTTCAGGAACTCAGCCATGATGAAGGCCCCCGCCCCCATCACCGGCGGGGTCAACTGACCGGCGGAAGACGCAACCGCCTCGACCGCGCCGGCAAAGGCCGGCGGGTAGCGCAGCCGCTTCATTGTGGGGATCGTAATCGACCCCGTCGCCATCACATTGGCCACCGCCGATCCGGTCACCGTCCCGAACATCGCCGAGGACAGCGCGCAGACCTTCGCAGGGCCGCCGAAGGTGCGCCCGGCGATCCATGTCGCCATCTTCATGAACACGTCGGTCGCCCCGGTGGACAAAAGCAATGCCCCCAGAAGCACATAGATCGTGATGACCCGAGCGCCCACATCCGCAAGATAGCCGAAAATACCGGTGGTCGAGCTGTAGAAGGTTTCGACCGCCGTGCGGGCCGAAACGCGCGGCGGGCGCCAGCCCCCGTCGATCAGATCGTACCCGAAGTAATAATAGAGAACGGTAATCAGTGCCAGCAAGGGCAGGAACCACCCGATCACCCGCCGGGCCGCTTCGAGCGTCAGCAAGACGGCCAGCAACCCGGCCGCCTTGTCGAGCGGCCCGTACTGCACCATGATGTCGGAAAAGCGATCCCGGTTGAGGATCACATAGAGGCACACGCCAAAGGCCAGCAGCCCGAGCGTGATGTCGATGGTCCGCTCCAGCCCGTTTCGACCGCCGGTCCGCGCTGCACGCGCGGCGTAAAGGAAAAAGGCACCGCCCAGACCGAAGCCGATAAAGATCGGTCGTTGAACCAGCGGTTCGAACTGTCCGAACAGGGCATTGTAGAAATGCAAAGCGACAAATGCCGCAAACAGCGCGCCGAGCGCCTGTGTTCCGCGCCGTTGCCAGGGCGAAGCCTCGGCCGATGAGTGTCTCATTGTCGTGTTCCCTTTCAGGCGGCGGGGCGCAAATGGCGCCCCACTCGACCGGTCCTTCCGATCGGCAGCGTGACCGTCCGCAGTGCGGAATCAGTTACCCATGGCTTCTTTCCAGTAGCGCGCCGCGCCCGGATGATAGACGATACCGGCCTCCATCGTCGCGACGGCATCGGCTGCAATGTCGTACTCCGTCAATTGCGGCCAGGCCTCGACCAGCAGGTCCATGTTCTGGTGGATGCTGCGCGAGATGTCATAGGCCGTGTCGTCGTCCATGACGCCGGTGCGTGTCAGGAAAAAGACGTTGAGCTTGGGCACCCGCATCTCCTCGGACCCCGCAATAAGGCCTGCCGGAAGGGTTGTGAAACCGACGCCTTCCATGGCTTGTGTCGCCGCTTTCTCCTGCTCTTCGGAGAAACCGATCAACCGCATCTCTGTGCTGGTCATCAACTCTTGCAAGGTCGCATCGACAGAGTTTGCGGCCCCGTATTTGCTGTAACCGATGATCTGGCGGTTCTTGATGCCTTCCACCGCGTCCCCGACGGCTCCGTGCACGAGGTCGGCATTGATGTCGAACATCGACAGGACGGTGGTTGTCAGGTTCTCGGCAGCCGATCCGCGAATACCTGGATTGAATTTCTTGCCATCCAGATCGTCAAGCGTGGTCACACCCGATGCTTCGGTTGCGGCAATCAGCAGCACCGACGCGCTGTAGGGATACAGCGCCACCGTATCGGAAATGGCGTTTCCGTCGAACTTGCCGGTTCCGTTTCGGGCAGCGATCAGAATGTCAGTGGTGGCAAGGCCGAGATCGATTTCATCCCGCGCGAGGCGCAGAACATTGTCCACGCTGGCGCCGGTTTCGATCACGTTGACGGTGGTATCCTCCATACCGGTCTCGATCGCCTTGCTCATCGCGACCGAGATCGTAAAGTGGCTGGACGTCGGGCTCGTGGTCCCCATCGTAAGGTCTTTGGCCGAAACCGCGCCGCCCACAAGAAGGGCACTGAGCGCCACTGCGGTGCCGATGGGCCCCCTGCTTCCGATTGTTTTGCGTTTGAACATGTCTTCCTCCCAGTTGTTGTTCAGAATTACCCGTACTTGCGCGTCAGGCGCGCAAAGTTCCGGTCTTGTCGATCCGCTCACGCAGAGCCGTCAGTTCCTCCTCTGTTGGCAGCGGCGTTTGCGGCACGTTCTGAGTGATCCCAAGGTCAAACCCCGTGTGGCGCTGAACCTCTGCGGCCGTATGGCCCGCGTGGACAGATTTCAGTCGCATCCGCAGCGTCGCCGGGTCGAAATCCAGAACCGCGCGGGGTGTCACTACGAACCGCGGCCCTTCGTTGGTCAGGCCGGCGACGCGCTTTGCCTCGGGGCCGGAAAGGTGCCCCGGTATGGTGACGAAATCTACTTTTTCGACAAAATTCCGCGTCGTATGAAGCGTCGGGCAGATGTAGAACCGCGTCGAAGTGTGGCAGTAGGACAGGTTGGCCGCCCCCGGTCCGCGCACCTTGGGCGCGTGCAGCGTGCCACCGACGTGATGCAGGTTGATGTTGCCATAAGCGTCATGCTGCAACCCGCTGTGAAAGAAGAAATCCAACCCGTGATGGCTGTGGCCGAAAAGCTCGATGAAGGTTTCGGCGGCCTCGCAGCGGCCCAGGGCGCGGTCGTCCAGCATAGAGGGATAGAGCCGTCCCGGCTCGGGGTTGAAGAACATCTCTCCGCCGACTGTCAGGTTGGGTGCGTGCAGTTCGCGCGCCAGCGCGATCGCCGCCATCGGCACCAGAGCCGCCGCACCCGCCGCCCCCAGTTCGCCATCGGCCAGGTCGCGGGCCAGCACCACGACCATCTGCTCAAGGGGGGAAATCGCAGCACTCATCCTTTCCGCGCCTCCGCGTTAAGCTGCGCCAGATATTCTGCGCCCCCGACTGTTTTTATATAGTCTTTCTGATCTTTCGGCCCGGTCACATGGCGCGCGATGTAGGCATCCAGTCCCGCGCGGTCGCTGGCCCGGGCGGCGTCGCCCAGATCGGCGTAGGCGTCGATATGATCCTCGTCCATCGCGTAATTGGGGAAGCTCGCGGTTGGGTGTGCGCCGTAAGGCACCTCGACTACGACGTCGACATAGTGTGATGGCACCGTGACCCGTGACGGGTCATCAAGGATCACCTCGTCCGGCACGATCCTGTCCACGCTGGCAATGACCATGTCCGAGGCGCGCGCCATCAGCTGATCGGCATAGACCATCGTGCTGAGATGGCGCAGGTTCCCCCAGCGGTCGGCTTCCTGCGCGTGCAGGAAGGTCACGCGGGGCCGGATCGGTCCGACGGCGTGGATGCGGCGGCCCGAAAACGGACAGTCGATTTCGCGGATCAGCGGATTGTGCTTCAGCACGTCCGACCCCCGCAACGCGTCGATCGGCTGAAACGGCACACCGTGGGCCGACGCCATCAGCCCCCCAACCACGGTCAAGGCATCAAGTGCATGTGCAGTCACCTGCCCCGCCTCGACCGCGCTTCGGAAATTGGGGCAGAGACGGTTTTCCAGCGTGACGCCGGGAATGAACACCTGCTCGACCGCGCCCGCCGCGATCATCAGATCGACGTCATAGCCCGCACCGGGCGAGGAATAGATATGCAGGCCCTTTGCCCCCACCGCCAGCAGCCCGCGCACCAGAGCGACCGGCCTGCCCTGCTTGAACAGCCCGCCAAGGCACAGGTCCGGACGTTCCCGCAAAGCGTCCCGGGCCCGGCGCGCTGCGTCCTGCAGCCCCGTGACCTTGCTGCGGCGCGTGAGTGTCGTTTGGCCTTCCATTGTTCGGTACGTCGCTCCGATGCTGCTGTTTTACCGGGCCGACCGCCGGGGAGTTTTCGCAGAACAACTGTACTCGACCGCACGCGATCCAGCACCTTCCGGGATGTGACGGGGATGATCGAACACATATGTGCGATTGGCCGCGCAGGGCGCATGGCGCAGGATCAGGACATCAGAGCGGGCCTGCCGACGACAATGAGAGCAATGAGAAGGATGCTGACCAGACCGAACAGCCCGTTCCATCTCAAACCGATGGTCAGGGGCCGTTCCCTGACGATGGAAGACGCATAAACGACGGCGGTGATGGCAAGCCTCATACAAATGATGCTGCTCCATCCACCGGCCAGCGCAAGGCCCGGAGCAAGGGGTGACAAACCATCCACGCCGATGCGAATGACCACTTCCGCCAGCAACACCACCGAGATCATCGGGTGTATACCCAGCAGCCCCGTCAGGAATACCGTCATGATCAACAGCACAACGGTCACGTCAGGCCGCGTTGCGATCCAGCCAAGAGGGTCGGCAATCCATTCGACGGGACGACCTCAAGTGCAACGAGGCCAATAAACCCCGCCGAAGCGATAACGCTCATTTCGGTCGCGAATCCCGGTGCCCGTTTCACGAACCGTCACGACATGTGGCAAATGCTGCCGACGCCCTTGCGCAGACCCGACCAGAGAAGCGCATAAACCGGCACGATGGTGATCAGGGCGGTCTGGAAACTGTATTCCGTCGCTCTGTCCAGTATCACGACGATGCCACCCAGCATAAGGATATGACCCGTAACGATCACGACCGACCAACGGGCCCAGCCCGGCAAGTCCCCGGTCAGGGGCGCGACCCTGCCGCGCGCCGACGGCGGACGTCACCATTCGACCGAGTCGAACAACCCCCCAAGAAAAAGCACCCCCGGCCAGCCGGGTTGCGTGCGGCGGGCCGTTTCAAAGCATCAATGGACGGCATCTGCATCCGCTGTTACGAGGCATTTGGCGTGCCTGCAAAGGTGCGCCAGTTCCGGACACGCTGGTCGGGCTGTGATGTCCTGGATGCCAGCTTCATCCGCAGCGGCCCGCAATGCGCCTTTGCCTTCCAGACCATTCGCGCAGACATCCCCAACCGCAGTTGCGCTTCGCTTCGACGTTATTCCGACACGTCCGGCGTTTGATCTCCAAAGGGTTCAGATGAAGGATGGCCTTCAGGCTGCTTTAACCCTGCGGGGATCACAACGCGATAGCCCAGTTCAACACATATGTGCGAAAAGGGGGTCATCCGAATTGATAGCACCTCCTGACTTGGGGCAATGTGCAGTACCAGAGAGGATCAGGACATGGTCAGCGATTTCACCCGCCGTCTGACGCGGTTCATCACCGCGCGGCATCGGCTGGACACGCCAAATGCCGAGCAGGCCGCGCTTTGCGTGGAAGATACGGTGGCTGTTATCTACGGCGGCTGGCACGCGCCGGTGGTCCGCCGGCTGGCGGCACTTGACGGGGACGAGGCCGCAACACCGGTGGGTTCCGTCGGAAAGCGCGGCGTCGAACGGGTCGCGTTCCTCAACGCCGTCGCCGGTCATGCGCTGGATTTCGACGATGTCCACACCCTCAGCGTCACCCACCCCAGTGTAGTGCTGGTGCCCGCGCTGCTGGCCATGGCAGAGGCTCGACCGGAGACGACCGCCCGCGTCGCCCCCGCCCTTGCGGTGGGAACAGCCGTCAATGTCGCACTGGGACAGGTTCTGGGCTTTGGTCACTACGCCAAGGGTTGGCACGCCACATCGACGATCGGGGCTGTGGCTGCTGCGGCGGCGGTCGCGCATCAGCTTGCCCTTGACGAAGCGGCAACCGGCAACGCGCTGGCGCTGGCCGCATCGCAGGCCGGTGGATTGCAGATCAATTTCGGCGCGATGGCCAAGCCGATTCAGGCTGGCAATACCGCCCTCGTCGGGGTGCGGGCCGCCCGCATGGCCGAGGCCGGAATCACCGGTGCGCCCGATATTTTCGCGCCGCGCGGATTCTTCGATCTTTATGCCGGTCCGGACGGGCTTGCTGCCGACCCTGCCAAGGTGGAGCCAAGAATTGATCTCGGCAGCGTGTCACGCAAGCTTTATCCCTGCTGCTATTTCACCCACAGGATGATCGCCGCAGGGCGGCACCTTTACGCCCAACGCGGAGGAAACGCGGTGCCCGATGGCTCTGTGATCGAAATGACAGTGCCAAAGGGCGTGATGCTGCCCTTGCATATCGTTGATCCCAACGACGGAACAGAAGCCAAGTTCTGCGCCGCCTATACCTTGTCGGCGGCCCTGCATCAGGGCCGGGTCGGGCTTGCGGATTTCGAGGACGACAGCCCTCACCGCCCCGAGATCCGCCGTCTCATGAGCATGGTAATCATCGAAACCGAACCGGACGCGGGACCGGATCGCGTCGGGGTGGACCACGGGGCGGTCCATGTCCGCCTGCGCAGGGGGAACGAAACTCTTGCCGAAACCTCGGTCGCGGCGCATCCCGGTTCGCCCGCAGACCCGGCAAATCCCGCCGAGATCGGCGAGAAGATCGCCGATTGTCTTGAGAAATACCGCAAGGACGGTGGCACGCCACCCGCCACGGGGGCGTTTCGTAAGGAACTGCGCACACGTCTTCATTTGCCGCCGCTGCGCGATCCGGCGACCCCCGATGGCAAATCGGACCGGTCCCGGAACAGAACACCGGGACAGGGCGCGGCTGCCGCCAACCAAGCACCTATTGAAAGGACCACCTGATGGAATCAATGATCCATGACATGGCCGAGCGGCTTTTCCGCGACCATGTCAGCCACGGCCTGCGCGCGGATGCCGCTGCAGGGCAATGCCCCGAGACGCTCTGGACTCGGATCGAAGAGGCCGGGCTGCACATGGCCCTGGTGCCCGAAAAGGCTGGCGGTTTTGGCGTGCCCGCCGCCGAGGCGCTTGGGCTGGTGCGCATTGCCGGTGCGCACGGCTTGCCGTTGCCTCTGGCCGAAACACTGATTGCAAATGCGGTACTGGCGGGCGCGGGTCTGGCGCTGCCGCGCGGCAGGCTGACCATCGCCGAGGGCGTGGCCCTGCGGCTGGAACGGCGCGGCGGTGCACTCCATACGAGCGGGCACATGGCGATGGTGCCTTTTGCCCGCTGGGCGGACCGGATCGTGACCATCGCCGCGCTGGACGGCGTCGATCATGTTCTGTCCCTGCCGGTCAAGGATCTGACAGTCACGCCGGCGCAGGATCTCGCGGGGATGCCGCGCGACGATGTTGCGGTCGACCTTGCGCTAACGGACGCCGATGCCGCTCCCGCGCACCGATCGATGGGCGGGATGCGCGGGCTTGGTGCGCTTGTCCGCAGTCTGGCCACGGCCGGCGCGCTGGAGACTATCCTGCGGATGAGCGTCGAATACGCCAACGACCGGGTTCAATTCGGGCGGCCGATCGGCAAGTTTCAGTCGATACAACAGTACCTTGCGACATTGGCCGGAGAAACCGCCGCAGCGCGTGCGGCCGCCGAAATGGCGGCCGGCAGCTATGACACCGCCGCCTTCGCGCTGACCGTTGCCGCCGCCAAAAGCCGCTCCGGAGAAGCTGCGCAGACGGTCGGTGCGCTGGCCCACCAGATTCACGGGGCCATCGGCTATACTGAGGAACATGCGCTGCACCATTTCACCAAACGGATCTGGAGCTGGCAAGACGAGTTCGGCACCGAATTGGACTGGAACAGGGAATTGGGGCGTGCCGCCCTGTCGAGCCCCCACGACACTTTCTGGCACTTCATCACCGACAGCACTGCACAAGGCGTTCTGACATGACACTCACCGCATTCCCCCCGCCCCCGTCCGGCGCCGATCACAACGACCTGCGCCAGGAGGTCCGCGCGTTCCTGGCTGAGGAACTGTCCGATTTCCCGCCCGAGAAGCGTGCGAAATCATGGAACGGGTTCAGCCGGGACTTCTCCCGCAAGCTGGCGCAACGCGGCTGGGTCGGTATGACCTTTCCCGAGGAATACGGCGGCCACGCGCGCAGCGCGCTGGAACGCTATGTCGTGTCCGAAGAACTGCTGGCCGCCGGCGCGCCGGTAATCGCGCACTGGATCGCCGACCGCCAAAGTGGCCCTCTGATTCTGGCCAAGGGAACCGAAGAGCAAAAACGCGCGATCGTGCCGCGCATCGCTGCGGGCGAGCTGTGTTTCTGCATCGGGATGAGCGAACCCGATTCCGGCTCAGACCTCGCGGCGACGCGCACCGTCGCCACCGAAGTCGAGGGCGGTTTCCGCGTCAACGGCACCAAGGTCTGGACGACCTACGCCCATGTCGCCGATTACATGATCCTGTTTTGCCGCACCGGCAAGAGCGACGACCGCCACGGCGGGATGAGCCAGCTTCTGGTCGACCTCAAGGCCACGAAGAATATCCAGATCAGCCCGATCATCGACATGGCCGGAGAGCATCATTTCAATCAGGTGATTTTCGATGACACGTTCCTGCCATCCGACGCGCTTCTGGGCGAAAAGGGCGAGGGCTGGTCACAAGTCATGAGCGAACTGGCTTTCGAACGCAGCGGACCGGAACGGTTCCTGTCGTCCTTTGCCCTGATCGAGGAACTGATCCGATTGCTGCGGCAAGACGCCACAGAGGCCCAACAGGCCGAGATCGGCCGCCTGTCCGCGCATCTGATGGTGCTGCGGCAAATGTCGCGCTCGGTCGCCGGGATGCTGAACGAGGGCAAGAACCCCGCGCTTCAGGCCGCCATCGTCAAGGATCTCGGCGCGCTCTTCGAACAGGATATCCCGCGTCTGGCCCGAAGCCTGATTTCACGTCCGGCCGTGCCCGGAGGACGCGACAGCTATGCGGCGGTGCTGGCCTATACCGAACTTGCGGTGCCGTCGTTCTCGCTCCGGGGGGGCACCCGCGAGATCCTGCGCGGCATCATCGCACGCGGGTTGGGTCTGCGGTAACGAAAGGTCGACCGGACTGATCGGCGCGCACCTAATTCAGGGCAGTTCCGGTCTGGTCCGGACGATAGCCTAGCGCAAGAGAGAGCTGTTCGGCGCTCGCTTTGGCCGCTGTCACGCACAGTTTCCGGTTCCTGGCGGCGCGTTCCAGCGGCGCGCCGATCACCAAAGCCCCTGCGAGGTTTCCATCGGCACGAAACACGGGAACTCCGAAGCCCGCTGCATCGACATGCGCCGTACCGACCGTTCTGGCGTAACCGGTTTCACGAATTTCCGAAACCATGTGCCGCAATGCGTTTTCGTCGGTGATCGAATTGCCGGTAAGCGGCGTCAGTTCCGTCCGTTCGAAGTAGGCATCAAGCTCCTCTGGGGTGTCATAGGCCAGCATGACAAGACCCGATGCCGAACAGAACAAAGGCCGGTCGACTCCCGTCTGGGCCACGTACCGCACGGGCTGCGGGCTTTCGATGACCGACGAATAGACCACACGATCGCCATCGCGAACAGCGTAGAGGACCGTCTCGCCGGTCTGTTTGACGAGGTCGTTCATTACCCCGCGCAGGACCGACCCGAACGGGTGGTTGGCCAGGATGGACTGGGCGAACTGAAAAATCCGTGGCCCGAGGAAATACGCGTCGTTCTCGCGCATCAGGTAACTCATTTCAGTGAGAGGGCGTAGCAGCACCAGCAAACTGCTCTTGGGGCAATCCAGCGCGCTGCTGAGTTCGGACAGGGACATGCGCCGGTTGCTTTGCGCGAGCAGATCGAAAAGCGACAGAATGCGGTTCAGCGACCGTGGCCCTTCCGATGTGCGTCCGGCAGATCCAATTCTGTCAGATTGCGCGGTTTTCATGGTCGACGCCTCCAGTTTCGCGATGCGACAAGGTATTGGCAAAACCAACGCGGCAGTCCACCCATATTCGGCCGGGATCGGACCTGCGCAGCGTACCAAAAAAGGTCTAGTCCTCTCCCGGTTCCTTGTCCGCCGTGCGTGCCTTGATCATCCGCAGGGGCGTGTAGTCCAGCACCTGCTCCCCGGTTTGTTTGAAAACCCTGTTCCGGGTCCGAACCAGGCCGCGGTTCGGCCGGCTCTTCGAGCGGCGCGACTCGATGACCTCGACCTCGCAATGGATCGTGTCCCCCGCGAAGGTCGGCCCCAGAACCTTCAGCTCCATTTCCAGAAAGGCAAAGCCCGTGTGTTGCATCGTGGACTGGGTCAGCAGACCCTCCATGAAGGTATAGACAAGCGCGCCGGGGGCGGCGAAGCCGTCGATATTGGATTCCTTTTCGCGAAAGTCGCTGTTGATGAACAACACTTCGAGCATGCCGGTGACACTGACGAAATTCGTGATGTCTGTTTCGGTCACAGTACGGCCGATGGTCCGAAATTCGCGCCCCACCGGCAAATCTTCATAACAAAATCCAAGGCCCACAGTTTCCATGCCGCTCTTTCTCCTGTCGAGTCCCATCTGGTGCGAAGCTACGGCCACGCCAGTCCCGCGACCTGAACATTCCCCGCTTTCCGCAGGTTAAGGTGCAACAGCGAGACTAATCAATCGAAGCGGCCACTTTTGTGGGGCGCACTCGAATCAAGCACATCCGTGATGAATTCGGTTTGGCGGTCCGTTTCGCCGTTCTCGATGCGACATTGCACATATGTGGTTTTGCACGACCACCGGGCGTTAGTGTTTGGTCAGGCCCGATAGCCAACCTACCGTCGGCCAACACCCACTCGATCTTCACAACTGCAAGGAGGTACTCCGGCATGAATTTCGGATTTTCCGAGGAGCAGGATACCATACGCGAAACACTGGCCCGGATGCTGGGCGATCACGCCACCCTGAAGAGCGCGCACAACCGGCTCGACGGCGCCGACGGGTTCGATACGGCCACCTGGTCCGCACTGGCCGATGGCGGCTGGCTTGGCCTCGCCATATCGGAAGCGGAGGGTGGCGCAGGGATGGGCGCGGTGGAACTGGCGATCCTTGCCGAGGAAATCGGTCGCAGTCTGGCCGCAGTACCTTACCTGCCGGCCCTGTGTATGGCGGTTCCGGCCCTTCAATCCGCCGGAACGCAAGACCAGCGCACATCGCTTCTGCCCGGCATAGCCAAAGGCCGCACGATCATAGCCACGGCGCTTGCCGAGGGCGGCGGGCTCGCACCCGATACCGTATCGGCAAAAGTGGTGCAGGATCGTCTTTCGGGACAGAAAGCGCCGGTCACGTTCGGTGCCGAGGCGACCCACGCTCTTGTCGCTGCGACCGATGAGGAAGGCACCCCGCGTCTTTATCTTGCGGATCTTTCCGCCTCGGGCGTGACAATCGGTGCGCTCGACCCGATCGACCGTACACGCTCGGCGGCCAGAATCGACTTCGACAACGCGCCGGTCGAGCTGCTGCCCGGCTCGGACCCTGCGGCGATCCGGCGGCTGCTGGACGGCGCCGCAGTGCTGGCCGCCTTCGAACAGATCGGCCTAGCGGAGCGCGCCCTTGTCCTGACCACGGCCTATGCCGGCGAGCGGCACGCGTTCGGGCGTCCGATTGGCGGGTTTCAGGCGGTCAAGCACCGGCTCGCGGACATGTTCGCCAAGATTGAACTGGCGCGGTCCAATGCCTTTTTCGGTGCCTGGGCGCTGGCAAGCGGCGACAGCCGACTGCCCGAAGCGGCCGCCGTCGCGCGCCTCACTGCGCTCGATGCCGTGCAATTCACCACCGAGGAATCGATCCAGCTGCACGGCGGTATCGGGTTCACATGGGCCGCCGACCCGCATTTGTTCTTGCGGCGTGGTTGGCAGCTGAAGGCAGAACTCGGCCCGGCGGACATGTGGCGCGAGCGGCTCCTCGGGCATCTCGCGACACCTCTACGGGCCGTAAGCTGACAGGGAAATCAGACACATGGATTTTAGCGACAGCCCCGAAGAAGCGACCTTTCGCTCAGACGCGCGGAGCTGGCTGGATGCCAACGCAACCCTGCGGGACGGCAGCGAGAAAGCTCAGGATCACTTCATGGCCCGCGACGCCGAAGAGGTCGCCCGGGCGCGCGACTGGCAGGCCCGCAAAGCCGAAGCGGGCTGGGCCGGACTGACCTGGCCGCGCGCCTTCGGCGGACGCGACGCGACGCCGATCGAACAGGTGATCTGGAATCAGGAAGAAGGACGCTATGCCGTACCGCCCAACGCCTTCCTGATCGGCATCGGTCTGGTCGGGCCAACGGTCATGATCCACGGCACCGAGGCCCAGAAAGCCGCGGTCCTCCCGCGCGCCCTGACCGGTGAGGATATCTGGTGCCAGCTGTTTTCCGAACCCGCTGCCGGATCTGATCTGGCAGGCATACGCACCCGTGCGCGGCGCGACGGGGACGACTGGGTGATCTCCGGCCAGAAAGTCTGGACCTCGGGCGCGCATTATTCCAGCCACGGGATCCTTTTGGCACGCACCGACCCGCAGGTGCCCAAGCACAAGGGGTTGACCATGTTCCTTGTGGACATGTCAGATCCGGCCATCGAAACCCGTCCGATCCGCCAGATTTCGGGCGGTGCCAGCTTCAACGAGGTGTTCATCGACGACCTGCGCGTACCGGACAGCGCCCGCCTGGGCGGCGAATCCGAAGGCTGGAAGGTGGCGTTGACGACGCTGATGAACGAACGGTTCAGCATCTCGGTCGGGCGTGCCAGCGGCGGGGCCCGCGCGGAGGAATTGATAGCCCTTGCCACCCGTGTCGAACGCAACGGACGCCCGGCCATCGAAGACGGCGAGGTGCGCTCACGTATTGCCGATTTCGTCGCGCGGCAGCGCGGACTGGAATTCACCTCTTACCGGGTCATGACGTCGCTTTCGCGCGGTGAGGCTCCGGGTGAGGAAAGTTCGATCGGAAAGCTGCTGCTGGGCAAGCTGCGGCAGGAGATGGGCGCCTTTGGGATGGAACTGGCCGGGACGGCGGCGGGCATTTCGGTCAAAGCCGGAGACGATGCGGCGCGGTGGCGCAACGAATATCTGACCGCCCCCGGTAACCGCATCGCCGGCGGCTCGGACGAGATCCAGCGCACGATCATCGGCGAACGCATTCTCGGGCTGCCGCCCGACATTCGCCTGGATAAGAGCGCGCCATTCTCGGAGCTTTAAGCTTACCGCCCGGTCGTGCCGGAATAAACCAACAAGGAGGAGATCAACATGAACTTCAGATGGACAAGTATCGCTGCTGCCGGGTGTCTGGCGATGGCCGCGCCGGTCGGCGCGCAGGACATCGAGCTGCCCGACGTCATCGCCTGGTCGGCCTATGACACGGGATCGGCGGGCCACGCGCATTCGATTGCCATCGGTAACATGATGCGCAGCCGGTTCGGCACGACGATTCGGGTGCTTCCGGGGCGCAACGACGTCTCGCGGATGACGCCTCTCAAGAATGGCACGGTGGATTACTGCCTGTGCGGGATCGCGTCCTACTTCGCCGGCGAAGGGGTGTTCCTGTTCGCCGCACCGGAATGGGGTCCACAGCCGATCCGCGCTGTGCTTCAGGCCGTGGGCGACTACGGTCTGGGTGTGGCCGTCGCGGCCGATGCCGGTATCGAGACGGTTGCCGATCTCAAGGGCAAACGGGTTGGCCGCGCCGCCAGTTCACCCGCGATTGATGTCAATATGGAGGGACTGCTGGCCTTTGCGGACCTGACATGGGACGATGTGGATGCAGTCGAGTTTTCGGGCTACGTGAATTCTCTCAAGGGCATTCTGGAGGATCGCGTGGACGCCGCCTTTGCGCTGACGACAACCACCGTGAACTATCAGATCGAATCCAGCCCCCGGGGCCTCAAGTGGCTTGAAACACCGGCGGACGATGCCGAAGCCTGGGCCCGTTATACCGGGGTCACGCCCTTCGTAACGCCGCACACGGTGTCTGTGGGACCAGCAATCGACCCCGCCTCGCCTTTGCCCATGGCGCTGTACCCCTACCCGATCCTTGTCACCGAAGCCGATCAGAGCGCCACCGAGGTGCGAAACATCGTTGCCGCCCTCGATGCGGGATTTGACGAATACAAGGACGCCGCCCCCGGCGCGAATGCCTACGGGGTAGATCGCCAGATCCTGTCCTGGGTGATGCCGTGGAGCGATGGCAGCGTTGCCTATTTCAAGGAAAAGGGCCTCTGGACGGCTGAAGCTCAGGAAAATCAGGACGTGATGGTCGATCGGCAGAAGGTTCTGATGGACGCCTGGGAAGGCTTCGTCGACGGCGCCCCGGATGATGAACAAGAGTTCACCGCTGCCTGGATGAAGGTGCGCGCCGAAGCGCTGGAAGCCGGCGGTCACGAGGTCTTTTTCCGCTGAAACGGCGCGGCGCTTTTCTGGCGCCGCGTATCATCGGATTGGCTGGAACAACATAGGGAAATCGGGCATGCCACGGGAAATACAGGACGAAGCGGCACAGCCGGTGGGCATGGGCACCCTGCCCCCCTCCCTTCGCGGGTTGCTTGCCGCGTCGGCGATTCTGTTGTCGATCGCGTCAATCAACCATCTCTTCAATCTCGGGTTCTTCATGAACATCCGCCTGCTCGAGATTCATTACCTCTACGTGATGCTGCTGCTGACGTTACCCCTCGTTTACCTGATCTTTCCGTGCAGCAAGACAAACCCGCATGGGTCAACGCGGTGGTGGGATTACTTCCTGGCCTTTCTGGCGTTGATCACCTGCGCGTTCTTTGCCTATTACGGGCGCAGCGTGGTCAACAAGGGATGGGATTTTGCAGCCCCCACCCATGCCGTGATTGCCAGCTTCGCCTTCTGGTTCCTGCTGCTGGTGGCGGCGCGGCGCACCGGCGGATGGATGCTCTTCGGCATCATCTTGATGTTTTCCGTCTATCCGATGATCGCCGATTATGCGCCGGGGCCAATTCAGGGGTTCCAGCGCCCGCCGGTTGAAACGGCGATCTTCCACGCCATGAGCGGCGAAAGCGTTCTGGGCATCCCGATGCGCAGTTTCGTCAATCTTGTCGTCGGCTTCATGATTTTCGGGGTCGCGATGCAGCACACCGGCGCGGGGCCGTTCTTTATCGACATCGCCTTTTCCGCGCTCGGACATGTCCGGGGCGGACCTGCCAAGGTCGGCGTTCTGACCAGCGGGCTTACCGGCTCGATGAGCGGCAGCGTCATTACCAATGTGCTCACCACCGGCTCGATTACCATTCCGGCGATGAAAAAGGTGGGCTTCAGGCCCAGCTATGCCGCCGGGATCGAGGCGGCGGCGTCGACCGGGGCAGTGCTGATGCCACCGATCATGGGGGCCACGGCGTTTGTCATGGCGAGCTTTCTGCTGACCGACTACACAAACATCGTGGTTGCGGCGGTGCTGCCCTCGCTGCTTTATTTCTTTGCCCTGTTCGCCCAGATCGACGCTTATTCGGCGCGCAACGGGCTGAAAGGCGTGCCGCGTGCCGAACTCCCCAAGTTCGGCAAGGTGCTGCGTGAAGGCTGGTACTTCCTCGCCGTCTTCGGGCTTCTCATCTGGATGCTGCTCTATCTCAAGCGCGAAGCGATCGCCCCGTTCTATGCGACCGCGCTGCTGATCGGTCTGAACCAACTGCTGTCGAAATCGCGCTGGGGGCGGCAGGAACTGATGAACTTCCTGGTGGCGACGGGGCGGCTGTTTGTCGAACTGGTGGCGATCCTCGCGGCGGTCGGGCTGATTGTCGGCGGGCTGGCGGTGACCGGCATGTCCGGCACGATTTCGAACGACTTGCTATTCATCGCCGGGGGGAACACCTTCCTGCTGCTGCTTCTGGGGGCTTTGACCAGCTTCATCCTCGGGATGGGCATGACGGTGACAGCGGCGTATGTCATCCTTGCCGTGTCTCTGGCCCCGGCCCTGATCGCCGGCGGGCTTGATCCAATCGGCGTGCATCTGTTCATCCTCTACTGGAGCATGCTGAGCTACATTACCCCGCCCGTGGCGCTGGCGGCTTTCGCCGCAGCGGCGATTGCACAGGCCCGGCCCTTCGCTGCTGCCTACGAGGCGATGAAGCTGGGCACCATCATCTATATCGTGCCCTTCTTCTTTGTGCTCGATCCCGCGTACACCTTGCAGGCGGGGTTGGTTGACAGTGCCTTGACGGTCCTGCGCGCGGGTATCGGTGTCCTGCTGATCTGCGCTGGATTGCAGGGGTATCTCTTGGGTGTCGGCCGTATCGAACCCGGGCCCACGGGCGCGGTCGCACGGATTCTGCTCGGGATTGCCGGGTTGGCCTTCGCCTTGCCCTCGACCCCGATGTTGGCCGTTCCGATCCCCGGCGCGGTTGGGGCCGGTGTCGCTATCACGGTGCTTGGGGCGGTCATTGTGGCGTTTTCGCGCGATCGAAAGGCCGCCTGAGATGAGTGCACAGGATGGCAAACCCGAGGTGCCCGCCCCGTTCAACGCCTTGCTGGGCGTCCGCTTCGTTTCCTGGTCCGAGGGCAGGGCGGAATTGCAATTGAAGATCACCTGCGACCACCTGAACGGCGCTTTCGCTGTGCACGGCGGGGTCTACGCAACCATGCTGGACAACGCGGTCACGTTTTGCGCAGCATTTGCGGGCAAAGGCCGCCCCGGTCATCGCTGCCTGACGCTCTCGCTCACGACGAGCTTCGTCGGCGCGGCGGTCGAGGGCGACGTGCTGACGGCACGCGCGCGCAATGCCGGTGGCGGGCGCAAACTGGTGTTCGTGCAGGGGGAGATCGTCAATCAGAACGGACAACGTCTGGCCCACGGCGATGCGGTGATCAAGCGGGTCGCGCCATCGTCCAGCGAACCCGGACGAAGCGGGGCAACTGAACCGTGACCAGCAAACGAAATGAGGAGAGAGAAATGATCAATCCGATGTCATTGGAAAATCAGGTAATTATAGTCACCGGTGCCGGGCAGGGTATTGGCCGCGGCGTGGCGCAACTGGCGGCCCAGCTGGGTGCCAGGGTCATCGTGAACGATCTGAACGAAGACGGGGTCAAGGAAACTGCTGAACAGATCGGCGGCAATGCCCGCGCCCTTGTCGGGAACGTGGCTGACCCGGACTTTCCCGAGAAACTGGTGAAATTCGCGCTAGACGAATTCGGGGATATCAATGGGCTGGTGAACAACGCCGGCATCGTGCGCGCCGCGATGATCCACAAGATGGACCGTGCCACCTGGCAGCAGGTCATCGACGTCAATCTCACCGGCGTCTTCGCCTGTTTGCAGGCTGTAGGCACCTATTACAGGTACCAGGCCCAGAAAGACCCGGACAGCGCGGCGCGGCGTGCCATCGTCAATATTTCCTCCGATGCCGGCCGCCGCGGCACGATCGGCCAGATCAACTATGGTGCCGCCAAATCCGGCGTGCTCGGCCTCACGATGAGCGCCGCGCGGGAATGGGGCCGTTACAGGATCAACGTCAACTCGGTCTGTTTCGGAATGGTCGAAACGCCGATGACCGAAACGATCCGCTCGGACAAGTTCGCCGACAAGTACATGGCGCAGATCCCGATGGGGCGTATGAGCACCCCCGAAGAAGTAGCGCAACCGGTCTGTTTCCTGTTGTCAAACGCGGCATCCTACATCACCGGCCAGCACCTGAGCGTGAATGGCGGCTATCACATTGGATTCTGAGATGACTGATATGAAAAACAGCCCGGGGCCGGACGCCGTCTTTGCCGCCAAGCTGGCCGAGGGCGTCTTCGAGATCCAGAAATGCGGTGCCTGCGGTGCGCATGTCTTTCACCCGCGCGTGATCTGCCCGACATGTGGCAGCGCAGACCTTGGATGGGTGGCACCCACGGGGCGGGGAACGATCTATGCGCGGACGGTTGTGCGTCGAAAGCCGGAAAGGGGCGGCGACTACAACGTGGTGCTTGTGGACCTTGAAGAAGGCGTGCGCATGATGTCGCGCGTGGACGGCATCGCGCATGACGAAATCGCCGCCGGACTGAAGGTCAGCGCGTCGATTGGCGAAGGGGCGGACGGCGGACCTGCAGTGGTGTTCCGGCCCGAAAGAGGTGCATCATGAGTTTGCGGGGAAAAGCCGCCATCGTCGGAGCGGCGCTGGCCGGCTGTGGCGAGGCTCATGGCAAGAGCGCGATGGAAATCACTGTCGAGGCCGTACATGGCGCGCTGGCCGATGCCGGGGTGTCGCTTGGCGACGTCGACGCCATTGCCACCTGCCAGCCATTGGACACGCTGTCGGGGCTTACGCTGGCCCAGGAACTGGGGCTGAACCCCAAGTTCACCATGAACAACCGCATGGGCGGATCGTCGTTCCTGTCGCACACGCTCTGGGCCGCAATGCTGCTGGAGCTGCGGCTCGCCGACACCGTGCTGATCTGCTACGGATCGAACCAGCGCACTGCCTCGGGCAAGTTGATGACCGCGCTCGATCTGCCAACCTATGAAGCGCCCTATCAGCCGATGTTCCCGCTGTCGTCCTACGCGCTGGCCGCAGACCGTCACATGACGCAGTTCGGCACCACGCGCGAACAGCTGGCCGATGTGGCGGTAGCTGCCCGCGCTTGGGCGCAAAAGAACCCCGAGGCGTTCATACGCGATCCCCTGACGCGCGAGGATGTCATTGCCTCGCGGCTGGTCTCGGATCCGCTGCGGGTGCGCGACTGTTGCCTTGTCACCGACGGCGGCGGCGCGCTGGTGATGCGGCGGGCCGAGACGGCCAAAGATCACCCTAGGCCCCCGGTCTATCTGCTGGGGGGCGGCGAAGGTACGACGCACCGCGACATTTCCGAGATGCCGGACCTGACCGTGACCGGCGCGGCCCAATCCGGTGCGACGGCGATGAAAATGGCCGGCGTCAAGCCCGCCGACATTGACGTTGTGCAGCTTTACGACGCCTTTACGATCAACGTGATCCTGTTCCTTGAGGATCTGGGCTTTTGCAAGAAAGGCGAAGGTGGTGCCTTTGTTGAAAACGGCGGCATCGCGCCCGGCGGCCATCTGCCGGTCAACACCAACGGCGGCGGGCTGTCCTGTGTGCATCCTGGCATGTACGGCATCTTCACGCTGGTCGAAGCGGTGCGCCAGCTGCGCGGCGACGCCGGAGACCGCCAGATCGACGGGGCCGAGTTGGCAATGGCGCACGGCAACGGCGGTGTCCTGTCCAGCCAGGTCACGAATATTCTGGGCACCGAGTCGACGCTCTGATCAACGGATCGACCCAATATAAAGGCGGCACCATCAGAGCCTGCCATTTCTCGATCAGCGCCTCCGGATTCTCGGTTTCGCAATATATCCTTGGTTGGGCCATGGCCAGATTCTTGGCGAATGGTTCACGTTCATCGAGCGACAAGGTCTTTCAGAACTTTGGGTTGGGTGCAAAGATCGAACAGGGCTATTGGTGTGCAGCTAAACGCACTGCATGTGTTCAACTTTGATGTTGGTACCTCAGCAAACCGTAGGGTCCGCGGTGATCCTGCTGAGGATTCTCGCGTGTTCGATCCTGGCCGCAGCAAAACTCGTCAGGAACGCACGCTTCAACTCGTCGCTGTCGCAAGTGGTGATGATCCGGGCCGAGACGTTCTGATCGTGGGCAATCGGCGTGGTGCTCCGACCGTATCCCGGTATCCTTACTTCCGCGTCTGGGCAATCAACGGCCGAGAAGATGTGAGCCATGCGATGCATAGTGGTGGTCCTGTCGTGTTTCACGACATCCGCAACCGCCCTTTTGACGGGAATCCATCGACACTGGGGCTGACAGCTGATCACGGCAACGAGGGTCGTCGTGCGGGCGTGCTGGCGGCTGTTGCAGATCCGCGCGGGTTCGACGGCCCAGTGGTACCGATGCCATTCCGGGTACCAGTTATCTCAGCAGAATGAACGGCAATTATCTCAAACCGTCGGTACGTCCGAATGTCCGGCGCGACGCATGAGGTGACCAGCGGGGGATCGGCGCGGCACACGCGGCGGCGATGACAGCTGCGTAGTTGACCAGTCTCGGCAGGGAACTCCTCGGCGCGAAGATGACGCTCCGCGCCTGACGCATGAAGGAGACAGTGGTTGTCCTGTCCCCCTTTCGGGGTGCGGTCGACCGAACTCGGATGCAGTTGAAGCAACCTCAGTTGTCTTTCTGATTGACGATCAGATCCGCATTCTCCGGCAACTCCGAGATGACGCTCACAGCGTCGGCTCGAATCCTTGAATGCAGTTTGAAGGCTTCGGCGGCGGCTGTCTCGGCAGTGGATACGTCTGCACCATCTTCCAGGACAAGTGAGATCTTGACCATGTCGCGGTCGTTATCTCGGGTGACGACGGCCTGGGCGGCACTGGCGCCGGGCGTGGCGATGACAACTTCCTCTATGACCCGCGGATAGACGAATATCTCGCGCACTTTCACTGCCGCCCCAACCCGGCCTTGCAACGCTGAAATGCGTTTGACGCTGCCATCCTTGTTGCTTTCCAACGCAAACGCACTGTCGCCAGTGCCGAACCGGATCATCGGCCAGGTGGCGTCGCGTGCGGTCACAACGACCTCACCTGGTTCACCGTGGTCCACCTGCGCGCCGCTGACGGGATCGCAGATCTGCACCACACGGTCTGGGTGGACCACATAGCCTTCGCCGCCATCTTCATAGCCGACGAGGCCCAGATCGGCAGTGGCATAAGCGGCCCAGGTCGACACGCCATACTCGGCCTCGATCCGGCGGCGCTTGGCCATCCAGTCGCCCATCTCACCACCGAGAAAGGCGGTTTTCACTTTCCACGCGTCGCGGCCATAGGTTTCGATTACCTTGTCCGCCAGCGTGAGAAAAAACGCTGTCGAAGCGCAAATCGAGGTGACGCCCGTTTCCACGATGATCTGTGCCTGAAGCTCGGTATTGCCCACGCCGCCGGGAATGACGGTGGCACCTGCGGCCTGTGCCGCTTCGTCGAACAGCAGGCCAGCCGGTACAAGGTGGTACATCCAGGTGTTCAGGATGATGTCCCCTGCGCCTACTTCTGCCGCCTTGAAAAGCAGATCAAGGCCATGTCCACCGCCACCCGCGAGCGCTGGTTCGAAGATAGGGCCGGGTGAGACGTATATCCGCGCGACATCCTTCAGATCAGAAGCGAGGAAACCGCCGAAGGGCGGGTTTTCACGCTGAATCTTCAAGAGGTCTTCTTTCTTCATCACCGGCAGACCCGACAAGTCCGCCAGCGACCTGACGGCTGCCGGATCGAATCCGGCAGCCGCAAATCGTGATTTCAGTCCCGGGGCCTTTTCGGCCGCGGCGCTATAGGCCTGAGCTATGTCCCGGTAGATGTCTTCAGACATGTCCATGCCTCCTTGACCATTCGTGAGTTAAATCGGGCAGTCTTTGCGGAAGTTCGGCGCGCGCTTCTCGCGGTGCGACAGAACGCCTTCCTTGACGTCCTCACCCATGAAGCCAAGCATCTCCAGCGCGGTCGACGCATCAAAGATAGGCCCGGCCTGACGCAACCAGTTGTTCAGCGAATACTTGGTCCAGCGGATCGCGCTCTGCGAGCCGTTCGACAGTTCCGTCGCCGTATCGAGCGCAATCTGCTGCAATTCGTCATCCTCGACACACATCGACACCAGACCGATGCGCTCGGCCTCTTCACCCGACACTGGTTTGCAGGTCATCAGATAGTATTTCGCCTTCGCCATTGAGGTCAGCAACGGCCAGATGATCGCCGCGACGTCCCCGGCGGCAACGCCCAGACGCGGGTGGCCGTCCACGATCTTGGCCTTTTTCCCTGCGATCGAGATGTCGGCAAGAAGGGCAACGACGAGCCCGGCACCGGCGGCGGGGCCGTTGATTGCAGAGATGATCGGCTTGTTGCAATTGATGATATTGTAGACGAGGTCCTTGGCCTCTTTCCACGTTTTCATGATCTCGTGCGAATCCCCGATCATCTTTTCGATCAGGCTGAAATCGCCACCGGCCGAAAACGCCTTGCCCGCGCCGGTTACGATGACCGCGTTGATGTCGGGGTCACGGTCGATATCGATCCACATATCCGTCATCTGTGTATGCATCTCAGAGTCGACAGAGTTAAAAGTCTCGGGCCGGTCGAACGTAATACGCAGAACACGGTCCGCCGGGTAGTCGAATTTCATCTTGTGGTATTTCGCATAGCGGTCAGACATGCTTCTTTTCCTTTGTTTTGATATTGATGTGGGTTCAGCCAGGCAATCCGAGGACGGCCTTGGACAGGATGTTGCGCTGAATTTCGTTTGATCCGCCGTAGATCGTTGTCGGTCGGGCCTTGTAAAAGCTCGCCAGAACGTCGACATTTACATTGCCGACCTGCAGTGGGCCGACCGTGCCGCCATCGGGGCCAGCCGCCTCGATCATCAGTTCGGTGATGCGCTGAAAGCATTCGGTCACCCAGATCTTGAGCATCGAGACATCCGCGCCCAGCGTTTCGCCACGCTTGAGCTGATCGGCGAAACGCGAATAGAGTGCGGCATGATCCTCGACATCGAGAGCGGCCTGGGCAAAACGGTCGCGGAAGACAGGGTCTTCAAAAGCGCCCCGTCCACGGGCAAAGCTCTCAAGCTGGCCCAGTGCATTTTGAGCCAGGTTCGGCGCCCCGATGAAAATACGCTCGAAGCTCAGCAGCGCCTTGGCCATCGTCCAGCCCTTGTTAAGCTCACCGACCAGGTTCGCGCGCGGCGTCCGGGCATCATCAAAGAACACCTCGCAAAACTCAGTCTCCCCCGACAAGGTGGTGATCGTACGCACTTCGACACCCGGCTGATCCATCGGCGCAAGCAGGAAACTGATGCCCTGCTGCTTCTTTGGGGTGGCCTGATCGGTCCGCACCAGCATGAAGATGTGGGTTGCGTCATGCGCCATCGTGGTCCAGATTTTCTGCCCGTTGATGACGAAGTCGTCGCCATCGGTCTCTGCGCGGGTGCGCAGATTGGCCAGATCGGACCCGGCGCCCGGCTCGGAATAGCCTTGGCACCAGATGTCTTCACAACTCAAAATACGGGGCAGCCAATAGTCTTTCTGTTCCTGGGTACCGAACTTGATAACCAACGGGCCGACCATCTGCACGCCCATATCGCGCCCGCGATTCACGCCCCAGCGCTGCTGCTCTTCGTAAAAGATAAGCAGCTTGGCCGCGTTCAGCCCCATACCGCCGTATTCTGCTGGCCAGGCCGGTGCGACCCAGCCTTTCGCGTGCAGCTTGCGATGCCAATGTTCGATCTCGGCAAATTTGGGACGGTGCGGCAGATTACGCAGCTCCTCGGGATATTCCGCTTCGAAAAAACCGCGCACTTCCTTGCGGAAATCCGCATCGCTCATCGCGTTCCAATCGGTCATTGTGCGGCTCCTTCCTCTTCTCGCGCTTCGAACCAAAGCCGTCTGTGATAGGCGTCGTCACCCAGCCACGCGGAAAGAACCAGCGCCCGGTTGAGGTAAAGCGCGATCTCGAACTCGTCCGTATACCCGACCGCACCATGCAGCTGGATCGCGTCGCGCGTGATCTTCTTGGCAGCCGTGACCGCGCGAGCCTTGGCCCGGCTGGCAAGTCGCGCCCGTGCTTTCGGATCGGTTTCGCGATCCATCAGCCCGAGAGCTTCGCGCACCCCCGATTGTGCAACCTCGCACATCACGTTCAGGTCGACAGCACGGTGCTGGATGACCTGAAACGATCCGATGGGCTTGTCGAATTGCTCCCGGGTCTTGATGTAATCCAGAGTGATTTCGAAGGCGCGCTCGCTCAGACCGACAAGCTCGGCGGCGGCAAGCGCCGTTGCGTCATTGACCGCCTCGGCGAGCGCGGCCCGAACCGCACCCCCACTGGCCAATTCTCCCGCAGGCGTGCCCGAGAACGAAAGCTCGCCCATCGCGCTGCCATCGGCCTGCCTGCGCTCTTCGACGGACAGCCCGTCCGCACCGGCCTCCGCCAGCACAAGAACCGGACCGGCATCCCCTTCGGCCACGACGAGGAAACCCCGTGCCCCGCCAGCGCCGGCAACCCATCCCTTGCTGCCGGTCAGCTTTCCGTCGGCGTAACGACAACTCGGCTCGGCGGGACCACCGTTCGGTCCGCGCTCCTGCCAGGCGACGGCCAAAACGGTGGCCCCCTCAACAAGCTGTTCCATCATGGCATGGTCCGGGCAAAGACGGCGCAGAAGTCCAAGGCTCAGCCCGACCGTCACCACGACCGGTTCCGGGGCAATCACCCGGCCCACTTCCTCGGCGATGACGCCGCCGGCAGCCAGGCCCATGCCAAGCCCGCCGTTTTCCTCCGGTACGGTCACCCCGAAAATGCCAGCCTCGGCCATTTCGCGGATCATACCCGCATCCCAGCCGCCACCGGCATCGCGCAGTTTTCTGGACCGTCCACTACCGCCCGCGCGCTCGAACAGGGTCCGCGCACTTTCACGCAGCATGCGAAGGTCTTGTTGGTCGCTTGGTTGCATATCAGTCTGGGTCATTCTGTTTTCGCTGGATCATTACGGGCGTATCGGTCGAAAAAACGACCTCACCCTTTGGGTTTTTTGCACTGAGTGTATAGTTCAGAACGCCACGGTCGGGTTTGCTTTTCGACGGCGTGACCGAGTTTACCGTCAATTCGATATCGAGCGGTTCATTCGGGCGCACGGGACGCAACCAGCGCAGGTTATCGAATCCGATGCCGCCGATGTTGGCAACACCAACCATGAACTCGGTCATGATCGGCTTGAACACCTCAAGCATCGTCTGAAAGCCCGAGGCAATCAGTCCACCGTGCACGGTGGTCGCATAGTCTTCGTCGGTGTGCAGCCGTTGCGGGTCCCATTCCTCGGCGAAGGCTATGATGGCCTCCTTGCTCATCGGCTCGCTATGAAAGCGAAAAACCTGGCCCGGCGCGAAGTCCTCCAGATATTTCAAGATGTCCCCTCCTTTGAGAAACCCGCATCGTACCCGGCCGAATCGCTGGAAATTCGCACGCGGTTGAACTCTTCCAGTTTTGGATAGGTTTCCTTGAAGGCCTGGAGGAACTCCGTGATCGGCGCGTCGACGTAGAGACCCCGGTCATTCACATATTCCATGTGCCGGTGGTTCTGTTCGTCGAATTCGTGGAAGAGAGCATCGTGATACCCGTCGAAGACCAGCGGCTTCACCCCGAATCGTTCGCACAGCTCCATGTTGAAGGCGGGCGTGACCTTGTAGGACTCACCATCAAGCCAAAGTTGGACATAGCCGTGATAGATGAAGAGGTCAGTGCCCATCAACTCTTGCAGCTTGGGCGTGTTCAGGTGGTTTCGTACATCTGCAAACCCCACTGCGGCGGGGATGCCGACGGCTCTCAGACAGGCCGCAAGAAGGATTGCCTTGGGCACGCAGAACGCCGCCTCCGCACCGGCGATTCTGCTGGCGCGATAGGAATCTTCATCCAGCGCGAAGCAATAGGGATCGTATCGGATGTCATCACGAACCGCCTCGAAAAGCCGGATCGCCTTGTCACGGCGGGACGCGTCGGCGGGAATATCACGCAAGGCGTTGGACACGAACCCCTGGACTTCAAGGCTGTCGCTTTCGACAAAATGCGCCGGCATGACGTAGCGCTCTGCTTCGGCAGGCAGGTCATCTACGGACTGTGGCATAGGATCCCCCTTTTCTAACATCTGTTAGATTAATGAATGAAGGATGGTCCGTCAACGGGATTCACTCTGAATCCCGTGGTTCGGCACCATAGTGAAGATTGTCTTCTCCCAAAGAGGCAGCGCGCCCCGCTACATCCTTCGAAACGCGGAATTCCGGCGCAATCGGCAAAGGAAGCGCGGGCACGGACTTGCCGGAGATATCCAGTTTCCGGTCAAACACGCCACGCGCACTGAAATGCGGATCGGTCGCGGCTTCGGCGGGCGTTTTCACGACGGAACAGCAACAATCAGCCGCCACCAGCAGCGGTTCCCAGTGAGTCGAAGGCTGGCTTCCCAAACGTCGTGCCACTTCGGCGCTGCAGCCTTCCGGGTCGCTCCAGTCGTCCCTAAGGTCCGCAGGCTGATCGATGACATCACAGAATGCCTGCCAGAACTTTTCTTCCAGCGCTCCGACCGCGATTTGCCGGCCATCTGCGGCTGAGTACAGCCGATAGCGCGCCAATCCTCCGGTCAGACGGCCGCCGCCGTTCTCGATGTCCTGCCCGGCGATCACGCCTTCGGCATGGGCCCAATAAGCAAAGGCAAACGCGCCCTCGGCCATCGCGATATCCAGATGCGCGCCCTTGCCGGTTTTCTGCCGCGCTATCAGCGCAAGCAGGATGTTCACCACAGCGGGGTAAGTGCCACCCCCGATATCCGCGATCAGCCCGAACGGCATCGTTGGGTGGGCGTCCGGTCCTCGGCTCAGCGACAGGACGCCCGCGTCGCCCACGTAATTAAGATCGTGGCCCGCTGCGGTGGCCTTTGGCCCGGTCTGGCCATAGCCAGTGATCGAACAGTAGACGATTCCCGGATTGATCGCTCGCACGGCCTCGTATCCCAATCCAAGCCGTCCCATCACGCCCGGACGGAACTGCTCTACCAGAACATCTGCTTTTTCCAGCAGGGGGCGCAATATATTCACCGCGTTCTCTGCCTTCAGATCGAGCGCTACCGACCGTTTACCCTGGTTCAGCACGGCAAACCCGATGCTTTCACCGTCGATCATGGGATCGGTATGGCGCGCGTCCTCACCTGTGCCGGGACGCTCGAACTTGACCACTTCGGCGCCGGCCTCGGACAGCATGAGCGTCGCCATCGGACCGGGAAGAAGGGTGCTGAAATCCAGCACCAGTATATCCTTGAGCGGTTGCGTCATCTGCCTTACCTCACGCGAAACGCGCGGCGCCATTGTTCAGAACAACGACATCGCGTTCCGGTATGGACGCGCGGAACCGGGCCTGACCATCCTCTTCCCAGATTTCGAACCGCACGGTTTCGCCGGGATAGACGGGTGCAGAGAACCGGACGTCCAGTCCGACCAGTCGGGAGGCATCATAGTCAAGCGAGGTCTTCAGGATCGCCCGCGCTGCGAGGCCATAGGTCGCCAGGCCATGCAGGATCGGCCGATCAAACCCAACCGAGCGGGCAACATCAGGGTCCGCATGCAGCGGGTTGTAGTCACCGCTGAGACGGTAGATCAGCGCCTGACGCGGCAAAGTTTCGATATCACATATGTGGTCTGGCGCGCGGTCCGGCAACACAGCGGGTGCGGGCCCGGGCTTGTTCTCGCCGCCGAACCCACCATCGCCCCGGCAGAACGCCGACATCGCGACGCGTGCCAGCTTTTCACCGCTGTCCGCGTCGATGATTTCACGGCTTTGATAGATGACCGCACCCTTGCCCTCGCCCTTGTCGGAGATAAAGTCGATCTTGCTGCGGCCGATGATATTGCCGTTCACGGGCAACGGCTTGTAGATATCCAGCCATTGCTCGCCGTGCAGCACCTGCTGCCAGTTCACGCCGGTCCTGGGGTCGCGCAGCCAGAAGCCGGGATACCCCATCGTGACGGCCATCGAGGGAACCGCCTTCAGGCCGTCCTCATAGACAAAAGCCAGTTCCTTCTTGTCGGTCGGGTCCTCCCCGAATCCCAGGCCGAGTGCGTAGAGTATGGTATCCCGCTCGGTCAGCGACTGCCGAATCTCTTCAAAATCCCAGTCTGAAAGTGCTTCGAAATCCAGTGGCATGATCTTTCCTCCCTTGATCGTCGTCAGAGCGTGGCTTGTGAGCCCAGAATGGCCGTGACCTGACTGGACAGCACGCCGCCGTTGCCATGTGCCAGAGCCACGTCGATATCGTTCAACTGAATGCCGGGCGCATCGCCCCGGATTTGGCGCGCCGCCTCGATGACGGTGAAAATACCGTACATGCCAGGATGCACGCAGGACAGACCCCCGCCATTTGTGTTCACCGGCAGGACGCCGTCCGGCGCGATGCGTCCGCCCTCTACAAAGGCACCGCCCTCGCCCTTGGCACAGAAACCAAGGTCTTCGAGAAACAGGATCGTGTTGATGGTAAAGGCGTCATATAGCTCAACCGCCTGAATATCGCCCGGAGACACCCCCGCCGCCGCAAAGGCGCGTTTGCCCGATTCGCGGGCCGCGGTCACTGTAAAGTCCTTCATTTGCGAAATCTGCCTGTGCGCGCTTTGCGCCGCACTGCCCAGAACATAGACGGGCGGCTTGGGGAAATCCCTTGCTCGATCCGCACGGACCAACACGATGGCGCCGCCGCCATCTGTCACCAGACAGCAATCGCGCACCGTCAGCGGATCACCTACCATGCGCGCACCCAGCACGTCCTCACGGGTCAGCGGGCCGCGCTCGAACGCTTCGGGGTTGTGCCGCGCCCAAGCCCGGGCGGCCACCGCCACATCGGCCAGTTGTTCGCGGGTGGTGCCGTATTCATGCATGTGACGTGCCGCCGCCATCGCATAACCGGAAATCGGATAGCGCGGATTATACGGGGCTTCATAGGCTGGCGGGCGCGAAGCCGTCACCAGCTTGCCCGACGCGGTGCGTTGGTTGGAGCCGTAGACGATCAGCGCGACATCACACAAACCGGCGTCCAGCGCCATGGTCGCGGATGTCAGATAATTCACGAATGACGACCCCCCCGACATGGTACCGTCGATGAAACGGGGCTGAATGCCAAGATATTCGGCTGCCATGAGCGCCGGCATGCTGTCTTCCATCATGGTACAGAACAGCCCGTCCACGTCCGATAGCTTCAGCCCGGCATCCCCAAGCGCTGCAAGCGCGGACTGTGCCATTACATCGAAGGACGTCAGCCCGTGCGCCTCGCCGAAACCGGCGTGTCCGGTGCCCACAATCGCGGATTTTCCCCGAAGTTGATCAGTCATGCGTTATACCTTCGCCGGTCTGAAAAGCACAATCGGGGCATCCTCGGCCTCGCCCACGAAGGCGGTCACGGCCATATCAATGACGACATCACCTGGGGCGATCCCCTCGACCCGGCTCATCATCCGAACGCCTTCCTCCAGTTCGACCATACACACGTTGTAGTCGCCGCCGCGCTCGAGCTTGCGGCGCACGACAGTGGTGGTGTGGACCCGGCCTTTGCCGCTGGCACGTTGCCATGAAATTGCAGTGCCATGGCAGTGCGGACACAGGACCCTCGGAAAGAAGTGAAAGGCCCCGCAGTCATCACATTTTGGAAGCAGGATTTCCTGTTCGGCTAGAGCGCGCTGAAAAATCTGGTCTGGCCCTTTGGTGTTCGGCACCTGCGGTCTCCTTCAAATGATCCACTATCTGATTGAGCGTATTGCTCTTATTTCTAACATCTGTTAGATTTTGTCAAGCTCTTTGGAACAAACGCGAGGTCGCCATGTCAGGTTCAGATGCAGCCCCCCTCTCAGGCAAACTCGTCGTTGCGCTCGAACAGGCGGTTGCCGCACCTTTTTGCTCTTCCCGGCTGGCCGATGCCGGCGCGCGTGTAATCAAGATCGAACGTAAGGGCGCAGGTGATTTCGCGCGCGGTTATGACAGGGCCGCAAACGGCGAAAGCGCCTATTTCACTTGGCTGAATCGCGGCAAGGAGTCGGTCGCGCTGGATATCAAGGACGCGGAAGACCGTGAAATTTTGCTGAGAATGCTGCAAAACGCGGATGTGTTCATTCAAAACCTCCTTCCCGGAGCGCTGAAGAAACTGGGGCTTGATTCTGCCACGCTGCGGCAGAAGTTTCCGCGCCTTGTGACGTGCGACATCACCGGATACGGCGAGGACGGTCCAATGCGAAATGCCAAGGCCTATGACCTTCTGGTGCAATGTGAAAGCGGCCTCGCCTCGGTGACCGGTACGCCGGACGCGCCGGGCCGGGTTGGCGTTTCGGTCTGCGACATCGCCACCGGAATGACGGCACACGCCGGAATCTGCGAAGCGCTGGTGGGGCGTGATCGCACCGGCGAAGGAAGCGGTGTGTCGGTTGCGATGTTCGACGTCATGGCCGATTGGATGGCGGTTCCTCTGCTCTTTCACGACTACGCCAATCAACCCACGCCGAGGACCGGCCTTGGGCACTCTGTCATCTGCCCTTACGGCGCGTTTCGCTGCCAGGGCGGTGATCTGGTCGTCATATCTGTCCAGAACAGCCGCGAATGGAAACGGTTCTGTACCCAGATTCTAGGGAACCCGGCGTTGGCCAGTGATCCACGATTCCACGACAATTCGGCCAGGATTCAGCACAAATCCGAGCTCGAAGCCCTTATCAAGACCGTGTTCGGCACGCACGAACGTGCCGGGCTCCTGAAGCTGCTCGATAGTGCGGGCATCGCATCGGCGGCAGTGAACGACGTGGGCTCGCTGTCGGATCATCCCCAACTCGACCGTTCGACCGTCGGGACGCCCTCCGGTCCGGTCAGCGTCGCAATGCCTCCGATACGGCGCAACGGGTCCGAGCCCACGCTTGGCCCTTCGCCAGGTTTCGATGCCGACGGAACCGCCCTTCGCGCCGAGTTCGGCTCTCACTCCTAGAACTGGAAATCACTGCAAATGACCACCGCAAAGAACACCGCAATCCTGGAGGGTGTCAGGATCATCGACCTGACGTCAGTGGTGTTCGGCCCCTTGGCTACGCAGATGCTGGGCGATCTGGGGGCTGATGTGATCAAGGTGGAAGCCCCTGAGGGCGATCTTTTGCGGCAGGTCCAGCCATCAAACAACAAGTTGATGGGGGCCGCCTTTCTGGGTGCCAACCGTAACAAGCGTAGTGTGGTTCTCGACCTGAAGGAGAGAACCGGGCAAGATCAGTTGCGCAAGCTGCTGAAAGATGCCGACGTAATGATTTCGAGCATCCGGCCTGCGGCGCTTGCCCGATTATCGCTGGATCCCGAAACGCTGCGTCGCGCGTATCCGGACCTGATCACGGTATCCGCCACCGGTTTCGGCCAGGACGGTCCCTATGCCGCCAAACCCGCCTTCGACGACATTGTCCAGTCGGTTTCGGGGTTCGCCAGCCTAGCAACGCTGCGCGACCCCGACGCTGCGCCGGCCTATGCGCCGACAATCCTCGCCGACAAGCTTGGCGGGGTGACGGCGGCCTATGCCGTGATGTCCGCGCTGTTCCACCGTCAGCGCACCGGCGAGGCCCAGCATGTCGAAGTGCCGATGTTCGAGACTTTGACGGCGTTTCTGTTGGCCGAACATATGGATGCGGCCACGTTCGAAGACACGCCGCAGAGTTTTGGTTACTCACGGATGCTGGTGCCCCACCGCCGCCCGGTTCAGACGACAGACGGCTACATCACGATTTTACCCTACACCAACGTACAGTGGACCAGGTTCTTCCAAGTGGTTGATCGGAACGACATGGTCGAACATCCCTGGGTGACCGATATGGATACCCGCAGCCGCAACATCGGCGCGGTATACGATATGGTGGCCCAGATTGCACTGACACGATCGACGGAAGAGTGGCTTACCCTGATGGAGCAAGCAGACATTCCCGCCATGCCGGTCCGCAACCTGTCGGACCTGCCAAGCGACCCGCATCTTGCCGCGACCGGTTTCTTTCAGCAAATTGATCATCCGACCGAAGGTACAATCTGGACAACACGCCCGCCGATTCATTTCTCGGCGACACCTGCGCGGCACGATCACTGTCCTGCGCCTCGCCTGGGCGAGCATAGTAAAGAGATTCTGGGGCCGGACGAAGAGTAACCTCGGCCGGACCCGGCGGAATCAAACGTCCATTGAACGCGCGATCAGCTCCTTCATGATCTCGTTTGTACCACCGTAGATCATCTGGACCCGGCTGTCGGCATAAAGACGGGCAATCGGGAACTCCATCATGAAGCCGTAGCCACCGTGGAGCTGTAGGCATTCATGCATGACCTCATTTTGTGTCTGGCTACCCCACCATTTCGCCATTGATGCCGTCGCCGCATCAAGCTGGCCTGCCTCAAGCCGCGTTATGCCGTCATTGACAAACGTGCGCAGCAATTCGGCCTTGGTCTTGCATTCCGCAAGTTTGAACCGGGTATTCTGGAAATCCATGATCCGGTTACCGAACGCCTTGCGATCCTGAACGTATTTGACCGTTTCGGCGATTGCGAAGTCAATGAAGCCAAGCGCCGTGATGCCGATCATCAGCCGCTCCCACGGCAGTTGCTTCATCAACTGGTAAAACCCCTGCCCTTCTTCCGGGCCAAGCAAGTTGGCGGTGGGCACGCGCACATTCTCAAAGAAAAGCTCGGCTGTGTCGGATCCCTTCATGCCCAGCTTCTTGAGGTTCCGCCCACGGCGAAAGCCTTCCGCTTCCTCGGTTTCAAGAACGATCAGTGACACGCCCTTCGCACCGGCGCCGCGATCCGTCTTGGCCACGACCACGATAAGATCGGCGGTATGTCCGTTGGTGATAAAGATCTTCGAGCCGTTGATCTTGTAGTGGTTGCCGTCCTTTTCAGCATAGGTCTGGACGTTCTGGAGATCGGACCCCGTTCCCGGTTCGGTCATGGCGATGGCCGCAACACTGTCGCCGCTGATCAGCCGCGGCAACCACTTCGATTTCTGCTCTTCGCTGCCGTAGGCGTTGATGTAATGGATAACGATGGTCTGGATGCCATAGCCCCAACCCGTGTCTCCGACGCGCCCCTGCTCGTAAATGGCAATCGCATCAAATGCGATGTCGCCGCCGGACCCGCCGTAGTCTTCGGCGATCGCGCCACCCATAACGCCCTGCTGGCCAACCGTTTTCCAGAACGCGCGGTCGACAATACCCTGTTCCGCCCATTTATCGACATTCGGGGCCATTTCGGCCTCAAACAGTTTGCGTGTACTGTCCGCGAACATCTTATGTTCATCGGAAGCCCAAGTTGTTGTGTCCTTGATCAGTGACATGTTTCTTTTCCTGTTCAGCCTTGTTGGTATCCCGCCGGAATCTAACAAGTGTTTTGTTTTTTGACAACGATCGAGAGCCCGTGTGAGCAAAGCAGTTGCCTTGCGCAGACTTGCGCCTCACGAAAATCTCGAAACTGATACCAATATCCCTACCACCTTATCAAAAAGACTCGCTGCGATCAGCGGGCGTTCTTTAAGTGTTTGGTATTGGGGGTCAGTGTCTTGGGACCGGATCAAAATCCCTGTCTTCGAAGGCATGTGCTTCCCCATCCCTGTCGATCACAACCTTGAACCGCATCGGCGCGCTGATGCGCACAGGGCGCTTGCGTTTGCCCCGTTTTCCAACCGCGTTTCCTTCTTGGCGGCAATTCGACTGCAGTTTCTTCCGGTTCACCGTCCCGGCTTCCCGGTACGGGTACATTCATCTGCGGTCCTGTCACGTTCCTGACGTTTATTCGACGGCTTTACCGGTCTTTGAATTCAGGCTTTCGTTTTTCGGAAAACGCCTTCATGGCTTCCGGAAAGTCATGCGCGCAGAGCAGAATACTCTGGGCATCCCGCTCGATATCCAATGCTTCGAGATAGCCGCATTCCGCCGCGGCGCGCATCACCCGCTTGGCTGTCTGAACTCCGAACATTGGATGTCGGGCAATCTCGCGGGCGGTGTCAAGCGCCCGTGCTTCGACCTGATCGGCCGGAACGCATTCTTCCACAACCCGCAGATCTTTGGCGGTGCGACCGTCGATCTCCCGACCGGTAAGCACAAGCATGCGCGCCACCCCCGCGCCGGCGCGTTGCTGAAGCAACCAGCTCGACCCGGTGTCTGGGCAGCCGCCCACACGGGCAAAAACCTCGCACAACCGGGCGTCTTCGGCCGCGACGACAATATCCGCCGACAGCGCCAGGCTCAGACCGGCACCATAGGCCACCCCGCAGACGGCGGAAATCAATGGTTTGCGAAAGCGATATGCAGCCCGCCCGCCTTCATGAACCTCGTCGATCATTTCGGACGTGGCCCTGGCCCCCTTGGTGATTTCGGACTGGAAACCGACGAGATCTCCACCGCTGCTGAAATGATCGCCACCGGTCATCACCACGGCCCGGATCGTATCGTCCCGTTCGGCTGCGTGCAGTTGCGTTACCAATTCCTCGGCAAAGGCAATGCTGTAAGGGTTGCGTTTGTCGGACTGCAGAAAGCGCAGGATGCCGACAGAGCCATCCCTTTCGAGGCGGATCAGCTCGGTCTTGTCGACCTTCGTCATGTCCCGGTCCAGACCGGATCGCGTTTTTCGGCGAAAGCCTTAGGGCCTTCGATCGCGTCATTGCTGGCATAAACGACCTCATGCAGGCGCTTGCCCTCTTCCAGACCGTCTGCACAGCCCAGATCCATGGTGGCGCGAACGCTGCCCTTTGCCGCCACAACAGAAAGCGGGGCCATACCGGCGATTCGTTTGGCAAGGGCATATGCCCGCGCACGCACGTCGTCGGGCGTATCTTCGAGATAATTGGTAAACCCGTAATCATGCAGCCGCTCGATCGGCATCAGATCACCGGTCAGAACAATTTCCATGAGAATGGGCTGTGGCAGCATCGACAGCGCCGGAGCCGCCCAAGGCGACCCGCGCCCGATCTTCACTTCGGTAATGCCCACCTTGGTGCCTTTGAGGCCGACCCGAAGATCGCAGTTCAGTGTCAACATCATACCACCGGCCATCAAGGATCCGGTCATGGCAGCGATGATCGGCTTTTTGCAAGCGCGCATGGTTTCGTGAAACGGATCGCGCATCTTGCTCAGGATATCGACGCCCTCGTCCCGCGCGATCTGGGTTGCTTCCTTGAGGTCCAGTCCGGCGCTGAACACACCGCAATCGGACGATGTCAGAATGGCTACCCGGATGGAGTCATCCGCTTCGATTTTCTCCCAGGCATCGGTCAGACCGTTCGTCGCGGCGACGGACAATGCATTCTTGCGCTCGGGCCGGTTGATACAGACGGTCGCAATGCCGTCTTCAATTGTCACTTCGATTGGGCTCATGATAACTGCTTCGTCTCTTTGGCATCTGCTTGATGCGAATGGCGGTGAAAGGTTTCCCCGCGACACTACTGTCGCGGGGAAGGTCTGGTTCATTCGACTGTGAACTTTTCGGAGCTTTCCTTGATCACGTCCCACACCACGTCGAGGTAGTCGGCGCTCCAGTCGGTCAGCGGAACCCAAGTTTCGCCATCCCACTGCTCAACGCGGGTCTTGCCGCCGCCACCGTGGTCCTCGCCGGTTACGGTGACCGGAGCCATGACGCCATCGCCATCGAAGTTCTCGATCGATTCATAGGCATTCTTCATGCTTTCCGGTGTGATCGGCCAGCCATTCTCGGTAATTGCGATGCGCGCGGCTTCGAAACCAGCGGAATAGATCGCCATGCCGGTGTTGTAGTACACATCGCGCACCAGGCTTTCGGGTCCGCTGCCTTTGCCGTTGGCATAGTAGGTTTCCAGCATCGTTTTCACGATTGGGACTTCCTGGCCACCGGCCACGTTGGTCCCGCGAAGGATGCCCTTCGCCTCTTCCGCGCCGATGTTGGCGATGTCGACTTCGTTCAGCCAATTGACCGAGAGATAGCGGTCGATCGGAAAGCGGTTGCGGCGCATTTCCTTGGAGGCGACCACATGACCGCCGGCCAGCAGCCAGCTGATTACATAGTCAGGCTTGTCGCGGCGGATCTTGCTCCATGCGCCGGACTGATCCGAACCCGGCAGCGGTACCGGATAGAGTTCCAACTCAAAGCCTTCTTTCTCGGAGAGGGTTTTCAGGATTTCGATCGGCTCCTGGCCGAACGGATAGTCCAGATAGACGAAGCCGATCTTCGCGTCCCCCAGATCGCCGTCCATTTGATTTTTGATGAAGGCGACGTCGTTTGCAGCCTGCTGCCAGTAGGTCGGACCTACCGGGAAAACCCATTCAAACACTTCGCCGTCCACCGCGTCGCCACGGCCGACGAACGACTGCATCAGAACATTGCCGTCCTTCATGGCGCGCGGAAGTACAGCGTTCGTGACCGGTGTGGACAGAAAGTTGAAGATGAAAACACCGTCGCGCTTGAGCTGCTCGTAACATTCCACGCCGCGCTGGGGTTCGTTGCCGTGATCGCGCACGACGATCTCAACCGGATGGCCTTCGATGCCTCCGTTTTCGTTCGTGTACATCGCAAGGTCCTGTGCGGCCTGGGCGACTTGTGGCGAAATGAAGGTGTACGACTTGCTGAGGTCGAAGCACAGTCCGAACCGGATCGGTTCCTTGTCCTGCGCTGACGCCATCGTTGCGCCAGTCGCCAGCGCAGCGGTGAGTGCCACCGCCTTGATATGTTGTTTGATCTTCATCTTTTCTCTCCCGTTGATAAAAATTTGGCGGCTTATTGTTGTTCGGGCGCGCTGCCGCTCGTATACGCCGACCCTTCTGGGAACGTGGTCACTCTCCGTATTTCGAGGAACTTTCCTTGACCACATCCCACACGACATCGCTGTATTCCGAGATCCAGTCGGTTTGCGGAACCCAGGTTTCGCCGTCCCACATCTCGATCCGGGTCTTGCCGCCGCCGCCGTGATCCTCTGCTGTCACTGTAATCGGCGCCATCAGTCCGTTGGCGTCATAATCTTCGAGCGTCTCCAGAGCCGCCTTGTAGGACTGCGCCGTGATCGGAAGGCCCTCGGCCTCCGCCGCCCTGCGCGCAGCCTCGAATACGATCGAATACATCGCCAGCCCGGTATTGTAGAAAACGTCCTCTGTTTTCTCCAGTGGGCCGGAGCCCTCTCCCTTGTCATAGAGCTCGGTGATCATCTCTTGGCGCAAGGCAACGTCCTGGCCGCCCACCACGTTGGTTCCGCGCTTGAGACCGATGGCTGCCTCGTTGCCGATATTGGCGATGTCGACCTCGTTCAGCCAGTTGACCGAAATGTATTTCTCCATAGGAATGCGATTGCGCTGCATCTCCTTGGACGCAACCACATGCGCTCCGCCCAGCATCCAGACAATCACATGATCAGGCTTGTCGCGGCGCACCTTGGACCAGACACCGGCCTGATCGCTGCCGGGCAGCGGAACCGGATAAAGTTCCAGCTCAAAACCCTCTTTCTCGGACAGGGTCTGGAGAATTTCGATCGGCTCCTGACCGAATGGATAATCGAAATACACGAATCCGACCTTCACGTCGGACAGATCGCCGTCGTGCAATTGTTTGATGTAGGCAACATCGTTGGCGGCCTGGCCCCAATAGGTCGGTCCGATTGGATAAACCCAGTCAAAGACAGTGCCATCCACGGCATCGCCGCGACCGACAAGCGACTGCATCAGAATGCGTCCGTCTTCCATGGCGCGCGGCAGAATTGCCAGGGACACCGGTGTGGACAGCGTATCGAAGACAAAGACACCCTCGCGGCTGAGCCTTGAATAGCATTCGATTCCGCGCTGTGGTTCGTTTCCGTGGTCGCGCACGATGACTTCCACCGGCTCACCACCGATACCGCCCTTCTTGTTTATGAGCTTTGCCAGATCCAACGCGGCCTGCGAAACCTGCGGTGTGGCGAAAGTATATGCCTTGCTGAGATCGTAGCAGACACCCACCTTGAATGGCTCGGCCAGAACCTGTGTCCCGGCAGTCAAGCCACCCAACATGGATATTACGGTTAACGTCTTAGTAAGTAATCTCATTTCTTCCTCCCTGAACAGTGCCTGTTTGGAACCTCAACTCAACCAACGTTTGCGTCGGCTGTAGTGTTTGACATTGTGGAAATCCGTACCTTCACCACCTCCGAGATAGAATTCCTGAATGTCGGAGTTGGATTTGAGGGCCGCCGCTGTGCCGTTCATGACAACACGACCGTTCTCGATCAGATATCCTTCTGAGACGATCTCCAGAGCGGCAAGGGCGTTCTGTTCTACCAAGAGCACCGACATACCTTCTTCCTGGTTGATTTTTTGAAGTATGCCAAAGATCTCGGCTACCAGGAAGGGCGCAAGACCAAGGCTCGGCTCATCCAGCATCAGCAGGCTCGGCTGGGTCACCAGCGCGCGACCAATGGCCAGCATTTGCTGTTCTCCGCCCGACAGATAGCCGGAAAGCGAATTGCTCCGCTCCGCTAGGCGGGGGAAATAATTGTATATCTTCTCCTTTTCCCCATCCAGTTCTGATCGGGACATGCCCATCGGTGCGGCTGCTGTCAGGTTCTCGTCCGGGGTGAGGTGTTCAAAGACACGCCGGCCCTCGATGACATGGCAAATACCCATCTCCACGCGCTTTTGTGCGAGCATCTCGGTAATGTCGGTGCCTTCGAATTTGATTTCACCCCGGCTGACACGTCCTCTTTCAGCTTTCAAAAGACCGCTGATCGCTTTCAAAGTGGTGCTTTTACCCGCTCCGTTGGAACCCAGAAGCGCGATCATCTCGCCCTTCGGCACCTGAATCGAGACACCCTTGATTGCCAGCATCACGTTGTCATACAGCACCTCGACACTGTTCATCGACAGTATGGGCTGGGCTTCGACCTTTTTATCCATCGTCATTCCTCTTTACTTCCTGAGCTGATCGAAGGGCCAGACCATCAGATAGTCCCTGATATTGCCGTAGAGCTTTCCAAGCCCCAAAGGTTCGATCAGAAGAATTACGACAATCAGCGCGCCATAGACGGCGTTCGGGATATGGGCGAGCGTTTCGACGTTGATCTGCATTCCAAGCGACTGGCTCGCCGTCGAAAATAGCCCGTTCACCACACCCGGCACGAGCAGGATCAGGGCAACGCCGAAGTAGGACCCGATGATACTTCCCAGCCCGCCGACGATCACCATCGCCAGCACCTGGATTGAAACTGTCACCGAAAACTGTTCCGGCGCGGCGAGGAAGAAGAATGTCGCAACCAGCAAGGCACCACTGACGCCCGCAATAAAGGACGACGTCGCGAAGGCGAGGATCTTGTAGTAGAAACTGTTCACCCCCAGGATCGCGGCGGCGAAGTCCTTTTCACGTACGGCGACCAACGCCCGCCCCAGTCCGGTACGTTTCAGATTCAGCATAAAGATCGTCACCAGTACGCACCAGCCGAAGGCGACATAGTAATAGCCCGCGTCAGAGGTGATCTCCTGCCCGAGCAGTGCCAGTGTCGGAGATTGCAGCGATGCGTGGGAGCCCCCCGTAATCGCGGGTGAGTGAGTCAGCACCCAGTCCATGACGAACTGCATCGCCAGCGTCGTAAGCGCAAGATAGAGACCTTTGACCCGCAATGCAGCGAAGGCGAACAGGCTGCCGATCACCGACGATGACAACCCGCCGATGATGAGCGCGAATTCCCAAGGGATGCCGAACCGCACCGCATGGATCGCGGAATACGCACCCACAGCCATGACCGCAGCATACCCCAGATGAAGCTGTCCGGCCCACCCCGTCACAAGGTTCAGCCCAAGCGCGGCGGCCGTCCAGATCAGCCATGGGAGCATGTAACTGTTCAGATAGAGCGACGGAACGATGAACGGTGCCGCAAGTCCGAACAGGAAGACGAACATGGCCAGGTTCCGGTCAGCAGGTATCTTGAATACACGGCTGTCCGAGACATAATTGGCATGATGGACACCGGAAAGTCGGAAAAACATCCCTTACACCCTTTCAATTTCGTGACGACCGAACAGTCCATGCGGACGGATCATCACTGTAAGTATGAGCACGGCGGCGACGATGAGTTCCCGGCTTCCGCCTCCGACAAGCGGATCGAGGAAGTCGGCGCCCACATTTTCCAGGATACCGAGGATGATGCCGGCGATCACGGCACCCAGAATGCTGTCGAGGCCACCCAGAACAGCCACCGTCAGACCTTTGAGCAGCAACAACGACAGCGCCTGGTCCACGCCCTGAATCTCGCCCCAGATGACGCCTGCGGCCACGGCCACCACCGAAGCAAGGGCCCAGGAGAGTCCGACGCCGCGCTCGACTGAAATCCCGACCGACCACGACGCCATGTAATCATCCGCGATCGCCCGCAATTTGATGCCCGTGCGGCTGCGGAAAAACACCATGAAACCGACAAAGAGTGCGATCGCGACCCCGGCGCCGACAAGGTGGATCCGACTGATGAAAAGATCGCCCAGAAACAGCGGTTCATAGCTGACCCCCAGTTCCATCGACCGGGACGTCCCGCCCCAGATCGCAAGCGTTGTGCCCCGCAGGAAAATATCGAGACCCAGCGTCAGCATCAGGATCATAATGACCGGGCGACCGGCGAGCCGGCGCAGCGCGACACGCTCGATGCCGAATCCCAGGCCGAACATGATCACCGCAGCAAGCGGGATCGCGAGCCAGAGCGGCAGACCCGCATCATGTGAAAGAGCGAGAACCACATAAGCCCCGACCATTGTCAGCCCGCCCTGTGCCAGGTTGGGCACCGAGGACGCCTTGTAAATCAGCACGAGGCCGATGGCGAAAAGCGAATATAGCAGACCCGTCAAGGCGCCGTTTATCGCAAGCTCTGCTAGAAAGACCCAATCCATTCATACCTCCCTGATGGGAAGGCTCTTTTCGACCTTCCCTACTTCTCCGGTCTCGTAAGTCACCTGGGCGCTTACATGGACCTCTTTTGAACCGTCGTAGAGTGCCGCGACAACGTCGGCATAGCGTTCCTGAACGACCTTGCGGCGCAGTTTGCGCGTTCGCGTGATTTCGCCATCGTCCGGGTCGAATTCCTTCGGCAGGCTGACAAAGCGTTGCAGACGCAAAGGCTCGGTGAGAGCCTTGTTCACCCGCAGAAACGCCTCGTGCAGCAGCTTGGCCACCTCGTCGCGCTGCGACAGGTCGGCATAGGATACATACGGCACACCGTTCACCTCTGCCCAGTGTCCGACCGCCTCGAAATCTACGCAGACCATCGCCGTCAGTTCATCCAGTCCGGCACCAAGAACTGCCGCATCCTTGATGTAAGGGCTGAACTTCAGCCGGTTCTCGATATAGTTCGGCACATAGCGTTCCCCCCCGGCTGTGTGCATGACTTCCGACACACGGCCCAGAACCACGAGATGACCATCGTCCTCAATGTAGCCGGCGTCACCAGTATGCAGCCACCCGTCCTCGAGGGCTTCAGCAGTCGCTTCGGGTTTGTTGAAATAGCCTTCGAACACACTGTCTGAACGCATCAGGATTTCCCCATCGTCCGCGATCTTCAGCTCAACGCCCGGCGCGGGTTTGCCAACGGTATGAAGGCGTACCTCTCCTGGCGCCTGTATCGCGTTGATCGCGCTGTTTTCGGTCTGGCCATAGAGCTGGCGAAGCTTGATCCCGAGGGCGCGATAGAAAACAAAAGTATCTTCGCCGATTGCCTCGCCGCCGGTGAACGCATTCTTCAGGCGGCTCATCCCGAACTGGTCCTTGATCGGACCAAAGACAAGCGCCTCGCCCAGGAACCGTCCCAAAGGCTCCAACGCGCCGCCACTCTTACCGTTCAGCTTGCGCGTCTCGGCAGCAACCGCCCGGTCCATGAAGAAATGGTACAGCCATTTCTTGAACGGAGTCGAATTTTCCATGCCGACCTGGATCGTTGTCAGCATCTGGTCCCAACTTCTTGGTGCCGCCAAATAGAAGGTAGGTGCGATTTCCCGCATATCGCGCACGACCGTTTCCTGCCGCTCCGGCACGTTCACGGTAAATCGCCAAAGCAACGCCGCCCCGACAGTAATAGCAAAGTCACCCACCCAGGCCATCGGCAGATAGGCGAGGATTTCCTCGTTCTCGTCGAAGGCGCCCGCAGCATGGCCATTCCTCGCCGCCGCTAGAACGTTCTTCTGGCTCAGCACGATACCTTTCGGTTTGCCGGTCGTTCCGGAAGAGTGCATGAAAATCGCCGGGTCTTCGGGCTTCGCCCTGTTCAGAATGGCCTCGCGGCGGCCCGCATCCCCGTCAAGTTCGCGTTGACCGATCTCGATCAGGTGATCCCATGACATAAGACCGTCATCTTCATATGTTCCCAGCCCGCGCGTTTCGTCGTAAATGACGTGGGCAATGCCGCTCGCACTTGCGCTGCGCAATTCGAGAATTTTGTCGACCTGTTCCTGATCTTCTGCGAAGGCCGCAACGATTTCGACTTCGCCGAGGAAATGCTGAAGTTCTTCGAGCGTAGCACCCGGATAGGCCGGCATCGCGTAAGCCCCGAGCAGCGAGATCGCAAGCATGCCCTGATATAGACGTGCACGGTTGTCACCAAGTATCAAAACGGCCTTGCCCGGCGCTACGCCGACCACTTCGAGACCGGCCGCGCAGGCCAGAACCTCGTCCACGTAGTCGGCCCAGGTGCTTTCTCTCCAGATGCCGCGCTCTTTCTCGCGGACCACGATATCCGATCCATGGTTTGCCGCGTTCCGCGCCAGCAGCTTTCCAAATGTCTCGTTGGCGGAATTTTGCAATGTCGTCCCCTCAGCCATGCGAACCTCCAACATATGCTTCAATGACCCTTGGGTCTTTTACGACTTCTCTCGGTATGCCGCTGGCGATCATTTCACCGTAGTTCAACGCGAGCATACGGTCGCAAATGCCGATGATGACGTCCATATGGTGCTCGATCAGCAGAACGCTGACGCCCCGTTCGGCCCGCGCATCCAGAATGAAACGGGACATATACCCTTTTTCTTCCTGGTTCATGCCAGCCATCGGTTCGTCGAGAATCAGCATCTTCGGTTCCGCGACCAGTGCGCGCGCAAGCTCGACCCGCTTTTTAAGTCCGATGGGCAGACCATCGACCAGTTCGTGCCGAATACTCTCCAATTGAAGAAATTCGATCACCTCTTCGACGATCTTGCGGTTCTCGATTTCTTCCCGCTGTGCGGCCCACCAATAAAGCGCCGTGCGGATGACCCCCGGCTTCATGTGAATGTGTCGCCCGAGCAGAATGTTATCCAGAACGCTCATCCCGTTGAACAGGGCAAGGTTCTGGAATGTTCTGGCAACCCCGAGCGTTGCGACCTTGTGTGGCGCGGTGCCCGTGATGTCTTTACCTCCCAGCCGGACAGTCCCGACGTTGGGAGGGTAGAAACCCGTGATCGCGTTGGTAAGTGTTGTCTTGCCGCTGCCATTCGGACCGACAAGTCCAAAGATTTCTTTGGGTTGAATGATAAGATCGACACCTGTGACGGCGACGATACCGCCAAACCGCCGCTCGATCCCGCGACATTCCAGTATTGCCCCATCACCGGTACCGGCATCTGTTGTTCTTTGCGTCATCATCTGGATCCTGTTGTCCCTCGCTAGGTTCGGTCTTGGTATCAGGAAATCCGGAAATAATCCGGTCTCCCTGTTGGCCAGGGATCACCCCACATTTGTTGCCCGCCGTCGATGTTAAGAACTTCTCCGGTCACGAATTTCCCGGAATTGGCCGCCAGATAGACTACGCCTTCTGCAACATCCCATTCATCCCCGGCGTGGCGCATCGGATTGGAATCCTGAAAAGTTGCCGCGCCTTCAGCGGGATAGTTTCCGAAACCGGTACTTTCGCAACAGCCGGGCGCCACGCAGTTCACGCGGATATCATGCGGCGCCCATTCCACGGCGACTGATTTGGACAGGTATACCACACCTGCCCGGGCCGCACAGGTATGCGCGATGCCGGGCATCCCGCGCCAGATGTCGGCCACGATGTTCACAATTGAACCCGATTGCTTTTGCGCAACCCAATGCCGCGCCGTGGATTGCATCATCCACCAGGTGCCATTGAGATTGGTATCTATGACAGCGTTCCAGCCCTTCGGAGAAAAATCCAGAGCGGCTTGCGGAAACTGCCCTCCCGCGTTGTTGACCAGAACGTCGATCGACCCGAATTCCTGATTGACCGCAGCTACGAAATCTTCGACCTGTTCGGGGTCACGGATCGTCATCGGCATGGCAAAGACCTTGGCACCCAGACTTTCGAGAAATTCCTTGGCCGACGCCAGTTTCTCCTCGTTACGTCCATTTATCGCAAGATTTGCTCCGAGCTTGGCAAACAGGGCCGCAATGGCTAAACCCAATCCACCGCCCGCACCGGTGACAACAACAGTCTTGGCTTCGAATAGATCGCGTGCAAACACGGTCGAGCGTGCTGACAGGTCTTCTCGCGAAGACCCAAACTGCGTCTCATTCATGACGCTTCCTCCCTTTTCCCCCATTCGGGGTTATTCGGATAATCTAACGCGTGTTAGAAAATAATCAAGCTAAGAATTTCGCCTACTTCCGCAACTCGTTTTCTTCGAGTAAGTTATTAAAAATTCAAACATTTTCCTCCCGTTGACAACGAATTCACTTGCGTCGTCACTGGTACGGTGCGGAACAAGAGGGTTTCTCTCGTCAGCCGTTTGGCGTGGTATACCTTGGCGTTTCCGAATCTCCTAACGGTGATCTGTGATGCCGTGGTCGCCTCTACGAGGTGTAGAACGAGATTAAACCGTCTTCTTGTCGGCAACCTGCGCCGTCGAAATCCGGACTTTCAACACATGCACGGCGTGTCGACCGCCCCTGCCACGCCGCGGCGGTCTTGAACTTGGACGTATTCGAAACAGGCTTTTTGTGTTCTCCGATCATCGGTTCCAAGGTGCGCGCAGGTTGCGCATCGGTGCCAAACCTCACAACAGGATTACCGAGACCCAGCCGAGACCGGCCCGCAATTCCGCGATTGCCTGCATTATGACGGTCGCCTCGGCAATCCCAGACCTGCGTCATCTACCTGTTCCTGCGTGCCGATCCCAAGGCACCCACCGTCAGTCATCGCCCCCGTACAGATCATGAGAAAACCCACCGTTGCGATCGCGCTCTAATCAATAGTCGCCGTCGAACCGGGTACACCTCCACAGGATCTGGTCGCGTAATTCCCTCCGCTCATCCGTCAAAGGAAATGTCACGGAGTGTTTCTCGTGCCGTCCAGTCCTATGATCCCCGCCTCGTAAAGGGCCGTGATCTGTTTGTCGTCAAACCCAAGCTCGCACAGAATGCTGCGCGTGTCGGCACCAGGCGCGCGTCCCAGCCACCGAAGCGCGCCCGGTGTGGCGCTGAGATGCGGGACCGGGCCGATAACCTTGGTCGGCTCACCCTCGACCGATACAATGTCGCCACGATGGCGGATTTGCGCGTTCGTTGTAATATCTTCGACGCTCAGCACCCGCGAGGCCACCGCATCATGACGCGCGAATTCCGTTTCAACTTCGGCAAGTGTGTGCTGCGTGACAAAATCATTGATGGCGTCGAAAACCACGGTCATGTGGTGTGACATCTCGGCAAGGGTCGCGAACCGCGGGTCATCGGCCAAGGCGTCACCGCCGACGGCGCGCAGCAGCCGTTGCGCGGTCTCCGCGCTTCCTGCGGAAACGGTCAGCCATACCCCATCGGATGTGCGGAACATACCCCCCGGCGCAAAGTCCATCGGCTGGCGCAGCCCGTTGCGTCGCGGCGAATGATCAGCGCCCGTCAGGGCAGGAACGGGATAATCCATCAACCGAAGCAAGGCTTCGAACACTGCAAGATCGACGACCTGACCGCGTGCGGTTCCCTGTTCGCGGGCAAGCAGTGCGATCATGATCCCCAATGCGCCCATCAGCCCCGTCGTGCTATCTGCCGCCGGAAACCCGGGATGCATCGGCGGCCCGTCGGTGAAACCGGTCAGATGCGCCAGACCGCTCATGGCCTCAGCCGCACGGCCAAAAGCAGGTACATCCCGCATCGGGCCGTCCTGTCCGTAGCCGGACACGCGCAGAATAACCAGATCCGGGTTCCACCCATGCAGTATTTCCGGCCCGATGGCCGCACGCTCAAGTACGCCTGGTCGAAAATTCTCGACAAGGACATCGGCACCTTCAACCAGCTTGCGCAGAATGCCCCGGCCTTCGTCCGACTTCCAATCCAGACCCAGAGTCTGCTTGTTGCGGCCCAGTGTCTTCCACCAAACACCAACCCCGTCCTTGGCCTTGGGTCCGAGGTCACGCATCATGTCCGTTCGGTTCGGTGCTTCGACTTTGATGACATCCGCACCGAAATCAGAAAGCAAGGCAGCTGAAAGTGGGCCGGCGATGACATGGCCGAGTTCGATAATTCTGAGGTTGTGTAGGGGTCCGGACATTGGCTCTCTTCGCTAATATTCTAACACGCGTTAGATTATTAGCGAAAGGAATGTGAGTTCTCAAGGCATGACATAAGGAAACTGGATTGGTGTATCCAGGCACACGGCGTCAGACAAAAAGGTGACGCGCGCCACAAAGCAGCGCGCGTCAATGGACCATTCGTTCGGCCAGGCCAGTCCGTGGTCAGGCTAGTCCATGAAGCGAAAATGGCAATTCGCGCACAATCGTGCCGGTTGCCCGGCGTACGGCATTGGCCACGGCGGGCCCAACGGGCGGTGTGCCCGGCTCGCCGATGCCGGTAGGGGCCTCGGTCGACTGAACGATATGGACATCCACCTGCGGCATGTCGCTGATCCGCAGTGGTGTGTAATCGTAGAAGTTCGACTGGTTTACCTCACCCTCGGTCAGGGTGATCTCCTCGCGCAGGATCGCGGAAAGACCGTAGCCCAGTCCCCCCTGGACCTGCGCTTCGATGTTCGAGGGGTTGATCGGCACGCCGCAGTCGACACCGCAGGTCACGCGCTCGACCTTTACGGTGCCGTCTTCGCGGATGCGAACATCCGCAACCTCGGCGACATAAGAGCCAAAACTCTTGTGCACCGCGATGCCCCGTGTGAGGCCATCCGGTACCGTGCCGGCCTTGTCAATCGCCAATTCCAACACCCCCCGCGCGCGCGGATCGGTAAGATAGCGCAAGCGAAATTCCACAGGATCGGCACCGGCCGCTTCCGCCAGTTCGTCCATCATCGTTTCGACCACATACGCGGTGTGGGTGTGCCCGACCGAGCGCCACCAAAGAACCGGCACGCCAACTTCCGGATGGTGGATATCGACCGACCATCCCGGAATGGTGTAGGCCGAATGCTCCCCGAGGCCCTCGACCGAAGAGGCATCGACACCATCCCGAACCATGAACTGTTCGAACGCGGTTCCGATGGCGATACCTTGCCCCACCACGCGTTGTTCCCACGACGTGATATTGCCGTCGGCGTCAAGACCGGCGCGCACACGGTGCATGTGCATCGGACGGTAATAACCGCCGCGCACGTCGTCTTCGCGGGTCCAGACCAGTTTGATCGGCCGGGCATCCCCGTGCGCTTCGAGCCACGCCTTCGCGATCATTGCGGCCTCGGCCACATAGTGGCTGTCGTAGATCGCACGGCGCCCGAAAGATCCGCCGCCCCAGAGGGTCTCGATTGAAACCGAACCCGGATCAATGCCAAGCACCTGCGCACCTATGTTCTGGTCCAGAGTCTGGATCTGCGATCCAGTCCAGAACGTGGCTTCGGTGCCGTCAAAACGAACGGTAACGTCGATTGGCTCCATCGGCGTGTGCGCGAGGTAAGGGAAAGAGTAGTCCGCTTCGATCACCTGTTCAGTGTCGGCCTGCGATACGACGGCGCTGTGGAATGCGATACCTTCCTCATCCAGCAGCGCGGTGTATTCGGCCCGCAGCTCTTCGGTTCCCCGGTTTTCGGCCTGCGAAAAATCCCATTCCGCTGACAGCGCGTCGCGGGCCTGAATGGCCTGCCATGTCGACTCGGCGATCACCGTCGCCCGATCAGGCAACTGAATCACGTCGATCACGCCGGGCATGGCCCGCGCCTCTGTGGCGTCTAGACCGGCCAGTACGCCGCCGAAACGCGGACTGCGCAAGCTGACGGCGTAGACGAGCCCTTCCATGGCCACGTCCATCCCGTACATGTTGGTTGCACCCTGGGATTTGCGAACCACGTCAACGCGTGGGAAGGACTTGCCGATATAGACCCATTGATCAGGCGTCTTGAGCGTGACGCTTTCGGGGACGCTCTGCCCTGCGGCAGTCTCGGCCATGTCGCCAAGGCTGGCTGACTGTGATCCGTCAGTGATCTGACCGCCCGCGATGCTGATGCCAGCGGGATCGACGCCCCAGGTCTGTGCCGCTGCTGCGATCAACATCGAGCGTGCAGTGGCTCCGGCCTCGCGGTACTGTTGCCAGGAATTGGCCATCGCGGTTGACCCGCCCGTGCCCTGCACGCCCATCAGAGTATTTGCATAGAGATCGGTATTGGCGGGCGCGAACTCTGTCGTGACCTGTGCCGAATCCGCATCAAGTTCGTCCGCGACCAGCGTGGCGAGACCCGTGGCTGTTCCCTGCCCCTTGTCGAGGTGTTTGACGATCACCACCACGGTGTTGTCGGGGCGAATGTGAACGAACGGCGTGGCAAGCCCGTCGACGCCGCCCTGCGCTGCGGCTGACACGGGCCGAAGGGCGGCACCCAACATCAGGCCGCCCGTGGCTCCGGCAGACAGTTTCAAAAAGCCCCTGCGCGTGAGCGCGGGCGTCGGCATGGTCTGTGCAATAAATCTGTTGAGCATCTTAACCCTCCATAATCTCGGATGCGCGATGGATCGCTTTGCGAATCCGTGCGTAGGTGGCACAACGGCACAGGTTTCCGTCCATTGCCGCGTCGATATCGTCGTCGGTTGGTTTGGGCGTGTCCCGCAATAGCGTCGTCGCCGACAGGATCTGGCCTGACTGGCAGTAGCCACATTGCGGCACCTCCAGCTCCACCCAGGCTGTGCGGATCGCCTCGGTCGTGGCGTCTTGCGCACCCTCGATCGTCGTCACCGTGGCCCCGTCCAGGTCTCCCACGAAGGTCTGGCACGAGCGTACGGGCGCCCCGTCCACATGCACCGTACACGCCCCACAGGACGCGACTCCGCAGCCGAATTTGGTGCCTGTCAGGCCCAGTTCATCGCGCAGGGCCCACAACAGCGGCGTATCCCCGGCCGCCGCGATCTCGCGCGGTTCGCCATTCAAAGTAAGTTTGATCATTTTCTCGGTTCTCCTTTTTTCTCAGCCAAGGTCCGGCGCAGTGGCCACGAACGCTTCGTCATTACTTAATCTGTCCCACCAGTCCTGCATGCCCTCGAGGGACAAGATCGCGGCGCCATCCTCTGTCATCGTCGCATACGCAATGAGCGGCCCGAGCAGGTAGTCGGCGAAACCGGGCGCGTCACCGGAAAAAAATGGCGCATCTTTCTTGTTGTCCAGAACAAGCCTGATCAGTTTTCTGGCCTGATCCAGATTGGACTGCCTCATTTCTTCGTTTTTTCCGCCGACCACATCGGGGAACAGGTGATACGCCACAAAACCAATGATCGCGTCGTAGCCGTAATTGGTGATCAGCGCAGCGTTCTCGTCCGCCTTCGCGCGTTCTTTTGCATCCTTGGGAAACATCGGTGGTTCAGGGTCGCGCGCTTCGAGGTACCGTACGATTGCATCGGTTTCACGCAGACGCATTCCGTCGATATCGAGAACCGGCACCTTGCCGAACGGGTGGCGTTCAAGATGATCGGGTTCTTGCGTTTCGCCTTCCAGGACGTTGACCGGCACCTGGTTGTAAGAAATGCTCTTACGCGCCAGCACGCATCGCACCGTGCGCACGAAGGTCGATCCGTTAAAGCCGAAGAGAGTTGTTTCTGTCATCTGGTCCTCGTTGTTGTCATTTGATGGAATGCGGGAGCGCCGCCTGCGGTGCTGGATCACCGGATATGTTCGCAAGGTCCGCCGCTAGGAGATCGACAAGATCGCGCACGGCGGTGCGCAGCGCCTCGGCCGCACCCGGCCCAAGCCGGTCACCGATCCGGCCGGACAAGGCGACCGGCACCTCCGCCGCGCGGGTCCGCAGGGCGACACCGTCCGGCGTCAGGTGCACCATGACGTGTCGTTCGTCGGCCCGGTCGCGCGTCCGGGTCAGCAGGCCGAGTTTCTCCATCCGCTTTAACATCGGGGTCATCGTACCGCTGTCGATATGAAGACGCCGTGCCAGGCCACCGACATGAATCGGCCCCTCTTCCCAAAGAACCAGCATGACGAGATATTGCGAATAGGTCAGACCGAGAGGATCCAACAGTGGGCGGTACATGCGGCCCAACAGGTTGGTCGCGGCGTAGAGCGGAAAACAAAGCTGGCTGTCCAGACAAAGAAGACCGGACGCGTCGTGTGTATCAGTTTCGACCATCACTGAACGCTCCGACGGTTTATGTTCGGGGACAACCCGATCAACCGGATGAGCACAGGTCCGGAACCGCACACCGCCGCGGTGCGGACGGCTTTCTCATTCAAATCGACAGGCTTATCCATGTGGTCCTCTCTAAGAGCGGCTGGTCCACCGCTGCTTCGGATTACAACTAGAACAATAATTTTGATTGGCAAGCAAATATTTCGTACACGAACTTAATGGGCCTGAATGGCCCGCATTATATGAGACAACAGGCAAGCGCCTGATTAAGGGGCGCCTTGCAGCGCCCCTATTGATGGCTAAATCACATCCAGGTAGTAGGAACGTAGCGATACGCCTCGCCATCCGCGAGGATACGGCCAAAGCCCGGAAAGTGGATGTGGCTCCCCGCGACAAGCGTCTTGTCAGCTGACACCATGTCAAAGACGCGGCGTCGGGATTCCGCAGCCTGGGCCGGATCGCTGTCGAACCCAAACCCAACATCGGGCAGTGCAGTGTGAACATCGGCCGAGGCAAGCGTGTCAGCGATCATCAGCAACTGCCGGTCGCCGCCATCGATCCGCACAATCGAGTGGCCCGGTGTGTGGCCCGGAGACAACATCATGGACAGGCCGGGCGCGGCCTCGGCACCGTCGGCGATACGCGTCACACGATCGCCATAGGCCCCAAGCACGGTCTGGGCCAACTGGAACATACCTTTCGCCTCATCCGGCGCCTGCGCCATCATCGCTTCATCGGTCCAGAAGCCTGCTTCGACCTCACCCAAAGCCAATTCGGCGTTCTTGAAGACGGCATCACTGCCACGGATCAAACCACCAAGATGATCGGGATGCGCATGGGTCAGAACAACCATGTCGACATCGTCGGGGGTGACGCCTGCCGCAGCAAGTCCGGGGATCAGACCGCCAAAGCCAGGCCCCAACAATTCCTGCTCTCCCATTCCGGCGTCGATCAGAATTGTACGCTCGTCGGATTGCAGGAGAAATGCAGAAACCGGCGCAGGCAACGCATCGGGCCCGATACCGATCTGCTCCATCAGCGGGTCGATCGCTTCGCTGCCGAAAAAGAACCCCCTGCCCAGTGGTGCGATCCCATCCAACAGGGCGGTGATGCGATATCGACCGAGGGGCGCAGAGTAGAGGGCCGCGCCCGGTGTCGCGGTGTGTCCGGCAGCCAGCGTTGGGCTTGCTACTCCGGTAAGGGCGGCGGCGGCTGGCAGCGTTGCGGCGCCCTTTAAAAGGGTGCGTCGGTTGATCTGAGTCATGGCATTTCCTTTCGCTCTAGAATATTTCGTATACGAAGTTTCGAATCGGGCTTACGGTGTTTCGGCTTTCAATCCCGACCCGGTGGCCCTAGTTAGCGTGTATGGTACAAAAATCCAACCTGAATGATCTTGCCTGTTTTCAGGTCTACATGCTTCACCATGCGTTCGGTCGATTTTACCAGACGGCTTTCGCCGAGACTGGGCTTACTTACGCAAAATACGTGATGCTCAAGGCTCTTGTCGAAAAAGGGAAAATGTCGCTTTCCGAGCTTTCCGCGCGTCTCGGGGTCGAACCGAACACGGTATCGCCCCTGGCCAAGAAGATGGCCGGGGTCGGGGTGATAGAGCGGGTGCGAGACCCGGAGGATGAACGCCGTATTGTTTTGTGCCCGACCGAATATGGTCTCGCCATTCTCAAAGCCGCCGACCAGACTGTCACGCAGAATTTCGCGGATCTCGGAATTTCCGCAGAAGACCGTTCGCAGGCGATTGCATTGATGTCCCGGCTCCGTTCGGCGGTGGAACAGGCAAGCCCGAAACGCCTCGAACTTCCAGAAGCTCCCTCGGCGGAAGGACGCGATCCACCGGATTGAGCGGCAACATCACCGCGCATGCCGGATGCCCCAACGCACGATAAATTTCCTTGCCAATGCACAAATCCTGCCTAGCTCATGGCATCCGAAAGTGATCAATCATCTAAAGCCTCCGCCAAGCGCGTGAGGCCAGAAAAGGACTGTATACAATGGATCTCAATGCCGATTTTTCGCAGCGTGTCGTCGTTCATTCGGACACGATCGACTGGCAGCCCTCGCCGATTGAAGGTGTGGACAGACGTATGCTGGACCGGATTGGCGACGAAGTAGCGCGGGCAACCACCATCGTGCGTTATGCACCCGGCAGCCGTTTTTCGGCACACACCCACACCGGCGGCGAGGAATTCATCGTTCTTGACGGTGTCTTTCAGGACGAGCATGGCGATTACCCGGCGGGCACATACGTTCGCAATCCGCCCACGACCTCGCACACACCGGGATCGAAGGCAGGATGTACGATCTTCGTCAAGCTGTGGCAGTTCGACATGGCCGACCGCACCCAGTTCCACAAGGATATGGAGGCAGAGCTGGGCGCACCGACAGAAGGGGTCGCCACGACGATCCTGCACCGGGATGCGCGCGAGGTTGTGACCTACAGCAAGCTGGAGCCCGGCGCGGTCACGACGTCGCAGGCACCGGGAGGGATAGAGGTATTGGTCATTGGCGGAGCGGTCACGATTGACGGTGAAACCCTGAAGCGGAACGACTGGCTGCGCCTGCCAGATGGTGAGACTTTGACGGCGACAGCCGGTGATCAGGGCGCAAGGCTCTGGATCAAGACAGGCCACCTGCCCCACGCAAAAGCACCGGCGGTCTGATCCCGGCGACTACAACTGTTCTGGTGCCGTTGAGGGGTGTGCCGCTTCGGCCCGGAACGCGCGATGAAACCAGTCTATTTCTCGCGAACCCAAGCCGATCCTCTCACGCCAATCGAAGTTGTACCCGCGTTCGGATATTTCCGGGCGGGTGCGCTTGTGCCAGCGCAGCAAGCTCACAGCGACTTCTACCGAAATAGGGAATAACACCTGATTCCCAAAGAGACGACCGCGTCGGTGCACACTGCCGTGCACCGCGCGCCAGGCCTGATCACGCTGCGGCTGTTGCGCCCTCCGGAGCGGTGTCCTCTTTCGGAGGCTTGATCCGAAAGAAGAGCGCATAAAGTACCGGAACGGCGATCAGCGTCAGAACCGAAGCAAATGCAAGACCGCCCATGATCGTCACTGCCATCGATGCAAAGAAGGCATCCGGCAGGAGTGGAACCATCCCGAAGATCGTCGTGCCTGCCGCGAGCACCACAGGGCGCAGACGGCTGACTGATCCGTCGATGACCGCCTTGTAGTCGGGTACACCCTCTGCACGCTGAAGGTCTATCTCTTCGACCAGAACAATTGCGTTCTTCATCAGCATACCGGAAAGCGACAGGAAGCCCAGAAGGGCAGTGAACGTAAACGGCAAGCCTGTGAACAGGAGCCCCAGTACCATTCCTGTTACCGACATCGGTACGACCAACCAAAGGATCAGTGGTTGGCGGACCTTGTTGAACATCAGGATCGAGATTGTCAGCATGACGAGAAAACCCAGCGGAAGCTGCTTGCCGAGACTTGCCTGCGCATCCGCCGCGCTTTCGAATTCGCCACCCCATTCCATCACGTAACCCTCTGGCAGCGGAATGGCCTCGATATCGGTCCTAACACTCCGGAACGCTTCGTCCGCGGTCAGATCGCTGCGCGACCCGCCCATCGCGGTAATGGTGCGCTCGCGGTCACGTCTTTGTATAAGCGCCTCGACGAGGCGTGTCTCGAAACGCTCAACGAGGTTGGCCATCGGAACGTAGGACCCTGCACCATCAGACCATACGGAAAGATCGGAAAGGCGGTCAATCCCGTCACGTTCGCTCTCCGGGAGGCGGAGGTTGATCGAGATCACCTCGTCGTCCTCGCGCAACTGACCAACACGCAAGCCGGACGTTCCGTAGCTTATGGTGTCGGAAATCGCCCCGCGCGTTGCACCGGCCAGACGCATACGCGATTCATCGACAATCGGCTCGACGAGTATCTCACGCTGGCGCCAGTTGGTCCGCGGGTTGGTGATCGTACCGGAATCCTCGAAGATCCGCATCGCATCATCCGCGAGTTGCCGCAGGATGACAGGATCCGGCCCCGCAAACCGAACCGCCACGTCTGCACCGGACGGCGGCCCGAACACAATCTGCTCGACGCGGATCAGCGCGTGAGGGAATTCGGCTGGCAGATCCCGGTTCAGTCGGCTCGCGATGGACGGGATTGCCTCGGCATCGGCGACCCGGACGATAAGCTGTCCGTAACTGGCATCCGCCTGCTCGGGATTATAAGTCAGCATGAAGCGGCTTGCGCCTCGCCCGACAAGGGTCGTCACATCCGTCACGTTGTCCTCGGCGAGCAGCATCTGTTCGAGCCGTTTCATTTCAGCGTCGGTGACATTGATATCGGTCCCCTGTGGCATCTGGAACTCGACATAGAAGATCGGAGTGTTCGACGCCGGGAAAAACGCCTGCTTGACCTGCCCAAAGGCCATCACGGACCAGACCGTAATTCCCACAATGATCAGGACGACGATGACCCGGGTCCGCAAAGCCAGCCAGAGAAAGCTGCGATAAACTCCGTAGAACGCCCCCTTGTAGGGATCGTCAGAGGTCTCTTTTGGCGCGCGGAGCAGCAGTTTGCCGAGATAGGGTGTGACCGAAACCGCAAGCGCCCAACTCATCAGCAGCGAAATCGCGATGACCGCGAAAAGCGAAAACAGGAATTCGCCGGTCGCGTCAGGCGACAGGCCGATCCCGGAAAAGGCCATGATCCCGATAACGGTCGCACCAAGCAAGGGAATCGATGTGGCGGTTTCCGTCTCGGCGGCGGCATCTTCCGCAGACTTGCCCCGCGCCACACCGATCACCATTCCTTCTGTGATGACAATGGCGTTATCGACAAGCATCCCCATCGCGATGATCAGGGCACCAAGGCTGATCCTTTCCATCGGGATGCCGAAGACAGACATGAAAAACAGTGTAGAGAAGACAGTCAGCGCCAGTGTCACACCCACCACCAGACCCGCACGCCATCCCATCGTCAGCATCAGCGCGGCAACGACAATGCCCACTGATTGGCCAAGACTGACGAGAAAGCTCGAAACAGCCTCGTCCACGACAACGTGCTGCTCGTAGACCGGTGTGATCTCGACCCCGGCCGGCAACGCGGCCTTGAGCCGGTCCAGGCGCGCCGAGACACCCGCGCCGACCTCGACAACGTTCCGGTCCGTCAACGCCGATACTCCGAGAGTGAACGCCGCCGCTCCGTTTTGCCGAATAACCTGACTTGGCTGTTCGGCTTCATCGCGGGTAACCTTTGCGATGTCGTAAACCGCAACCTGACCGACCTCACCGGGAACACCAAGTCGAAGTTCCTCGATACCTTCCGGACTCACGTAACCCGGCGGAACCGACAGGTCGATACGGGCGGGACCTTCGGTAATCGCACCGTTCGTGAACACCTGGTTTTCGTCGGCGAGGACGCCCAGGACCTGCGTTGGAGGAAGCCCAAGCTCCGTCAGCCGGGAAGATGGGACCGAGATATTGATCACCTCTTCCGTAAGGCCCTGAACCTCGACCTTGGCGACGCCATCGACGGTCACCAGCCCAAGTCGCAGGGTCGTCGCCAGATCACGCTGCTCTACCGGGCTAAGCCCTTCGGTCGTCACCGCATAGAACATGCCATAGACGTCGCCAAAATCGTCATTGATGATTGGCGGGCGCGTACCTGTCGGAAGATCCCCCTGCACATCGCTGATGCGGCGGCGCATCTCGTCCCACACCTGCGGGATCTCGTTCGGACCGTAGGTCATCTCGATTTCGACGGTAATCTGAGCCATGCCCGGCATGGATTTCGATTCAACCCGGTCGAGTTGCTTCATCTGCTGCAACGCGTTTTCAATGACGTCGGAGACTTCCTCTTCGACCTCAACAGCCGTGGCACCCGGATACGGCACGAAGACGAGAGCCGTCTTGAGGGTAAAGCTGGGATCTTCGAGGCGACCGACGGTATTGAGGCCCCAATACCCGCCAACCATGCAGAAGATGATAACCAGCCAAGCCGCCACCGGTCGCTTGATGGTCGCACGTGAGATGCTGAGTGCCATGGATCTGTACCCGTCCTATCAATATTGGATCAGAGACCCGAAATCATCACTGCCTGATTGTCCCTGAGCCGCCACCAACCGCCCGAAACAACCAGCTCGTCACCATTCAGGCCCTCCATGACGATAATCTCGTCATTGACGGGAAGTCCCAGCCGGACCGTCCTGCGCGCGACCTGTCCGGAAGATTCCTGATAGATCCAGATGGACGGGTCGGTTCGGCTTGTCGTGTCCACCGCCGAAACCGGAACGATGACGGATTGCGGACGGTTTTCATCGGACGCGGCGGCGATGCGCACATCCGCTGTCATGCCGGGCAACAGACGTGAATCGATATCACCGGTGATCGCAAATTCCACATCGTAGGTCTGGGCTGTCGGATCAGCGTCGGTCGAAAACGAACGCAGCACGAGTGGCACCGTGTACCCCGGTACCGCAGGAAAGCTCGCGACGATGTCGAACGCGTCGGGCGCAGAACGCGCAACTGCCGCAAGTTCTTCGGGCAGTGAAATCATGATCCGCATCTCGCTCACATCTTGCAGACGCGCCACCGGCGCGGCCGAGGTGACGTTGACGTACTCCTCGACGAAAGTACGCGCCACAATCGCGTCAAACGGTGAGGTGATCTGGGTCTGCGACAGACGCCGCTTGGCCTCGCGCAGTGCCACGTCTGCCTGTGCAAACTGGGCGCGCGCAGTATCGAGGCGCGAGTCGGCTGCGACCCCACGCTCGGCGAGACTTGAAGCGCGCTCAAGCTCGGAATTCGCGAGGTCGAACGAGGCCTGCGCCCGATCGACAGCCAAATCAAAATCAGCCTGATCGAGTTCCGCAATCACGTCGCCCTTGCGGATTCTGTCGCCCGGCTCGACATCGAGGGAAAAGATCTGCCCCGGCACCTGAAACGCGATGTCTACTGTGCGTGCAGGCTCGACCCGGCCCGCAACGGCCCGGGATTGATTGACCACGCGGCTGAGCGCACGCGTCACTTCGACCGTCACCGGCCGATCGGGTTCGGATGCTGTCTGCGTCTCGGCGTCGGTTTCCCCGGCATTCATTTCCGTCTGGGCGAATACACCCGTCAGGGACCCCGGAAGGAACGGCACGGCCAGGGCCGCTGCGGCCGCCAGCACGATGACGAAAGCAACCCGCTTCCAGTTTTTGGTCTTCTTATTAGAGCTCATCAATCATAGTCCTTAATCGTTCGATGACGCGTTCTCTGATTTCCGCGCCGCCGTCCGGAAGATTCAACAGCCGTTGGAACCGCAGACCCTGTATCGCCAGGACCGCGATCATGGCGGCCGGCGCGTCCTGCGTGTCTGTCAGTATACGTTCGAGGTCGCATGTTAGATCACTGCGAAGCGGATCAAGAAGCCGTGGATCCGAGGCGGCGGCCGCAAGGATTGCCATTGACAGGTCGTCGTCCACGTCTTTTGAGTGTATCACAGTTTCGAGATGCCCGGTTAGAGTGCGCGCTGGATGCCGCACCGGTACATTCGCAAGAAGCTCCCGGTGCGCGGCCAGCATCTGATCCAGCAGGCTTGAAAGCAGCGCTTTCTTCGTCGGAAAGTTGTAGAGCACGCCGCCCTTGCTCAGCCCCGCCTCCTTCGCGACTGCTTCGATCGTAACTTTGCCCGCTCCTTCACGCGCAGCAATCGCGCGTGCAGCGCCGAGAATTCTCGGAGATGCGTTTCTCGATCCCGCTGACTGCCCTGGCTCATTCACAACTGTACCATCCGGTCGGTTTAGATTTTCGCGAGAGGTAGTCCGGGGCTGCATCAAGGTCAAGGTCTTGATCAAATCCGTCCTGAAACAGGGCACCGAGGCGTTCATCAAACCGCAGAAGTGCCTAAATTTAGGCCTGTTACGCTGGCATCGTCAAGTTGCGAGACATCTCAAAAGCCGTTTACGTGGGCGCATGACCAAACCTAAGCAATCTGGTGCCTTTTCAGGCCATCGTTTTCCTCCTGAAATCATCGGATACGCCGTCTGG
>Ga0115012_10000014_pt1 | contig 135926 bp, 131 predicted proteins | sample TroAtlMetagenome_FD_88706 | JGI IMG/M metagenome (GOLD analysis project Ga0115012, IMG submission 88706) | Marine eukaryotic phytoplankton communities from Atlantic Ocean - Tropical Atlantic ANT10 Metagenome | ecosystem: Environmental > Aquatic > Marine > Oceanic | place: Tropical Atlantic... | reverse complement strand
CCGCAGTGTCCGCAGTGTCCGCAGTGTCCGCAGTGTCCGCAGTGTCCGCAGTGTCCGCAGTGTCGTCGGTCGTCGGTCGTCGTTTCCGCGTCCAAGGTTCGGTTTGGGTCGGACATGCTCGGCGGTTGCGGCGGGATTGCGTGCCACCGCCCGCAGTCACACCCCAGTAAACCGTAGCTTCGATCCGCCTTCGTTCGGCGTTCGACACGCCTCTTTCGTCTGTTGACGGCCCCGTCGCGTGCCATCAGGGTCGACCGGGCCACGGAGACGGGAGGAGGCGGGATGGAAGACAGGGCCATTTTGTGCTGGCTGGCGACGGTGTCCGAGGAGGGGCTGCCGAACGTGTCTCCGAAGGAGGTCTATGCCGAGCCCTCCGAGGGCGTCTTCCTGATCGCCGAGATCGCATCGGGTCGCAGCCTGCGCAACATCTGCGCCAACCCGGCGGTCTGCATCAGCATGATCGACGTGTTCAGCCAGCGCGGTAGGCGTCTGGAAGGGCGCGCCCGTATCGTGCCAGCGGACAGCGAGGGGTTCGACGCGCTCGCCGCCCCGCTGCTGGCGCAGGTCGGCACCCGCTTCCGCATTCGCAACGTCATCGCCGTCGATGTGAGCACCGAAAGTGCCGTGCGCGCGCCAAGCTATCTCTTCTATCCGGAAACCGAGGTCGCCGAGATGCGTGAGGGCGCGATGCGCAGCTACGGCGTGCGTCCGCGCGACGACAGGTAGCGCGCCGCATGGCGACCGGCCCAGAGCCCGGTCGCGAAGCAGGCGGTGAGCAGGTAGCCGCCGGTCGGCGCCTCCCAGTCGATCATCTCGCCGGCGACGAAACAGCCGGGGCGCTGCGTCAGCATCAGGCCCGCGTCGAGCGCCGCGAAGGCGACGCCGCCGGCGGTCGAGATCGCCTCGTCCATCGGGCGCAGCCCCTGATGCGGCAGCTCGAGTGCCTTGACGGTGCGGGCCAGCGTGCCCGGATCCTCGGGCAAGGGGTGGGCGCATTCCATCAGCAGGGCGCGGGCGGCGGGCGTGAGCTTCAGCGCCCGGCGCAGGTGGTTCGACAGGCTCTGCTTGCCGCGGGGCTTCGCGAGCCTTGCGGCCAGGGCCTCCTCCGAAACATCCGGCGCGAGGTCGATGACCAGAGCCGCGCCCTCGCGCAACGCCGGGGACAGCGGGTAGAGCCCGCCGCCCTCGAGCCCGTGCGCCGAGATCACCGCCTCGCCGCGCGAGACCAGACCGCCGGCGCGGAACGCCACGCCCTTGAGCGGCGCGCCGAACTGCGGTGCCATGTGCACGGACCAGTCGACGCAGAGACCTGCATTGGCCGGCTGGAACGGCGCGACCTCGATGCCTTGCCCCTCGAAATGCCCGGTCCACTCGCCGTCCGAGCCAAGACGGGCCCAGCTCGCTCCGCCAAGCGCCAGCACCGTCACGCGCGGCCGCAGCGCCAGCGGGCCGTCGGGGGTCTCGAAACGGGTTTCCTCGCCGTCCCAGCCGGTCCAGCGCCAGCGCGTGTGGCGCTCGAGCCCCATGGCGTCGAGCCGTGCCAGCCACGACCGCAAGAGCGGCGAGGCTTTCATCGCGGTGGGGAAGACCCGGCCCGTGGAGCCGGTGAAGGTGGTCTGGCCCAGCCCCTCGGCCCAGGCCTGCACGGTCTCGGGGGTGAACTCGGCCAGCATCGGGCGCAGCGCCTCCTCGGCGCTGCCATAGGCCGCGAGGAACGGCCCGAAGGGTTGAGCGCGGGTCAGGTTCAGCCCCGACTTGCCCGCCATCAGGAACTTGCGCCCGAGCGATGGCTTGGCCTCGGCCAGCAGCACCCTGTGCCCGGCCGAGAGCAGCGCGTCGGCGGCCATCAGCCCGGCCGGGCCGCCGCCGATCACCAGCGCCTCGATCTCGCGCCCTGCCTGCATCAACGCCCCCTTGATCCTGCCGTGAATGGCGCCAGTCTTCTGCCCTGCCAGACGCCCCCGTTCAAGAGCCGCGCATGACCGATCCGATCTGCCCCCTGTGCCTGCGCCCGATCCCGCCAGAGGCGAAACAGAGCCTGCATCACCTCGTGCCGAAACTGAAGGGCGGCAAGGGCGGGCCGGTCGTGCGGCTGCACCAGATCTGCCACAACGAGATCCACGCCACCTTCACCGAGGCCGAGCTGGCGCGCGCGTTCAACACCCCCGAGGCGCTGCGCGCCCATCCCCGCATGGCGCGCTTCCTCGCCTGGGTCGGCAAACGTCCGCCGGCCTTTCATGCGCGCAGCAGCGGTGGACGGCGCAAACGCTAGCCCGGCGTGGCGCCGTGAGCACGCGCACGATCCTGCCATAAAGCGTGACTTGATCCGGATCGCCGGGAAGCCCACCTTCCCAGTCACAAAAAGACGCCCAAGAAAGAATCAGAGGCAGAGCAGATGTCGATCAGAACAGAATTGTGGGGGATGTGCGGCCTGTTGGTCGCGCTTGTCGCCCTTCTCATGCATCCCGATGGCGAAGCCGAGCGCAAGGCGCTGGAATGGGCCGCGCTGTCGGCATTCTCGGCCGAGAACTTCGCGCTGCGCTAGGGGCGCCGCGACAGCCGCGGGTGGAGAGCTGTGGCCGCGTCAGTCGCGGGCCGGCCGCGGCGTCTGCGCCAGCAGTCGTTCGACCCACTCGATGTGCTGCGGCAGGCAGCGGGTCCTGAGATCGTAATGCTCGCGCACATGGGCGCGGGCAGCCTGCCCCAGACGGGCGCGGGTCTCGGGATCGTCGAGCAGGGTGCAGAGCCGGTCGGTAAGGCTCTTCACGTCGAAGAAATCGACCATCCAGCCGGTCTCGTTCTCGGTCAAAGCCTCGCGCACCGGCGCGGTGTCGCTGGCGAGGATGGCGCAGCCCGCGCTCATCGCCTCGAGCAGGGACCAGCTCAGCACGAACGGGTAGGTCAGGTAGACGTGCACCCGGCTTACCTGCATCATCGACAGGAACCGGTCATAGGGCACCCGGCCAAGGAAGTGCACGCGCGCCCAGTCTTCCTCCGAGATCCGGTCCTTCACCTCGTCGATGAACGTCTGTTTCCAGGTGGTGCCCTTGGGCGGCTTCGAGCCGTAGCTCACCTCGTCGCCGCCGATCAGGGTGATCTGCGCATTGGGGCGCCGCCGCAGGATCTCGGGCAGGGCGCGCATGAAGATGTGGTAGCCGCGATAGGGCTCGAGGTTGCGGTTGATGAAGGTGATGACCTCGTCGTCGCGGGTCAGCACCTTGCCGTCGCCAACCTCGAGCGTTGCGTTCGGGTTGGGGCGCACGAGATCGGTGTCGATGCCGTCATGCGCGACGGTGATGCGGTCCTGCCAGGCCTCGGGAAAGGTCGAGGCCTGAAACCGCGTCGGCGAAATGCCGGCATCCATGATCTCTTCGTGGAGCCGGTTGTTGAGGTTCTTCATCCGGATGCGCAGCGCGTTGGTGTCCGGCGGGGCCTTGTCGAACTCCGGGTCGAAGCCGACGAAGGGCTTCGACGCCAGGTGATAGAGCTCGCAATACAGCCCCATCCGGGCGCGCGGCCAGACATCCTTGAGGAACATGCTCTCACCCCAGCCGTGATGGGCGAGAATCACGTCGGGGGTGAAGCCCTGCTTTTTCAGTTGCACCGCCCCGTTGTAGCAACTGGTGCCGCGGATCAGCTTGGTCTCGAAATCACCGAGCCACGGGTGGATGCCCTGGGTGCTGCCGCCGTTGATCTTGTAGGGCAGGACGCGCACCCCATTCCACTGCGTCGGCTCCTTCACCTTGAGGGTCAGCGCCACGACCTCGTGCCCCCGCTGCACCAGCGCGGGCGCGAGGTGCTTGTACTGGCCGGGGAAATTCTGGTGAATGCAGAGAATTTTCATCTGGGCGGTCATCTCGAAATGGCTTTTGCGATTTGTTGCATGAGACGGGGCGCGATCCAACCACGCAAGCTGCCGGGGGGCGGCGATCCGGGGTGTCGGTTGCGGAAATGTCGCCTTGCACTGGACGCCCCGATCCCATGCGCCTATCACCCCGCCCGAGACCCGTCCGTTCCGAGGGAATAAGAAATGTCGCGTTACGACCCCGCCACGATCGAGCCGAAATGGCAGGCCGCATGGGATGAGGCCCTGACCTTCAAGGCCACCCGCACCGCCGACAAGCCGAAATACTACGTGCTCGAGATGTTCCCCTACCCGTCGGGGCGCATCCATATCGGCCATGTGCGCAACTACACGATGGGCGACGTGATCGCGCGCTACAAGAAGCAGAATGGCTTCAACGTGCTGCACCCGATGGGCTTTGACGCCTTCGGGATGCCGGCCGAGAACGCCGCGATGGCGTCGGGCGGCCACCCCAAGGACTGGACCTATTCCAACATCGACACGATGGTCGAGCAGATGAAGCCGCTGGGCTTCGGGCTCGACTGGTCGCGCATGTTCGCCACCTGCGACCCGGATTATTACGGCCAGCAGCAGGGTCTGTTCCTCGACATGCTCGAGGCGGGCCTCGTCTACCGCAAGAACGCCGTGGTGAACTGGGATCCGGTCGACATGACCGTGCTGGCCAACGAGCAGGTCGAGAACGGCCGCGGCTGGCGCTCGGGCGCGCTGGTCGAGCGCAAGGAGCTCACCCAGTGGTTCTTCAAGATCTCGGACTTCTCCGGCGAGCTGCTGGATGCGCTCGACGGGCTCGACGACTGGCCCGCCAAGGTCAAGCTGATGCAGGCCAACTGGATCGGCCGCTCGCGCGGGCTCGAGTTCGCCTTCTCGACCGTCGACGCCCCCGAGGGCTTTGACCGCATCGAGGTTTACACCACCCGTCCCGATACGCTGCTGGGCGCGAGCTTTGTCGGCATCTCGCCGGATCACCCGCTCGCCCGCACGCTCGAGAAGGACAATCCCGAGCTGGCCGAGTTCGTCGCCGAGTGCCGCCGCATGGGCACCTCCGAGGAAGAGCTCGAGAAGGCCGAGAAGCGCGGCTTCGACACCGGAATCACCGTGCGCCACCCGTTCGACACCTCGGTCGAGCTGCCGGTCTATGTCGCCAACTTCATTCTGATGGATTACGGCACCGGCGCGATCTTCGGCTGCCCGGGCCACGACGCGCGCGACCACGAGTTCGCCACCAAGTATGGCCTGCCGATCGTCGAGACCTTCGTGCCGCTCGAAGGCGAGATCGACATCTCCGCCGAGCCCTTCGTGCCGCAGAAATTGGAAAAGGTCCGCTACACCCGTCTCGTGGCGGGCGAAGAGGTCCAGACCGGCGACGAGGCGGTCAACGCGGCCGTTGCGTTCTGCGAAGAGAATGGCGTCGGCCACGGCGTCACCAAGTATCGCCTGCGCGACTGGGGCCTGAGCCGCCAGCGCTACTGGGGCTGCCCGATCCCGGTGGTGCATTGCGAGTCCTGCGGCGTGGTGCCGGAGAAGAAGGAAAACCTTCCGATCCAGCTGCCCTATGACGAGGGTGGCAAGCCGATCGACTTCTCGATCCCCGGCAACCCGCTCGACCGTCACCCGGACTGGCGCGACTGCGCCTGCCCGTCCTGCGGCGCGCCCGCCCGGCGCGAGACCGACACGATGGACACCTTCGTCGACAGCTCGTGGTACTTCGCCCGCTTCACCTCGCCGGATGCCGACACCCCCGTCGATCCCGAGGAGGCCGCGTACTGGATGAATGTCGACCAGTATATCGGCGGCATCGAGCACGCGATCCTGCACCTGCTGTACTCGCGCTTCTTCGCGCGGGCGATGCACATCACCGGCCACCTGCCGGAGAAGTGCAAGGAGCCGTTCAACGCGCTCTTCACGCAAGGCATGGTGACCCACGCGATCTACCAGACCAAAAACGCCGAGGACCGTCCGGTCTATCACTACCCCGAGGCAGTTGAACTGCGCGACGGAAAGGGCTTCCTCGAAGATGGCACCGAGGTCGAGATCATCCCCTCGGCCAAGATGTCGAAGTCGAAGAACAACGTCGTCGACCCGGTCGCCATCATCGGCCAGTACGGCGCCGACACCGCGCGCTGGTTCGTGCTCTCCGACAGCCCGCCCGAGCGGGACGTCGAATGGACCGCGTCGGGGGCCGAGGCCGCCAACAAGCACCTCTCCCGCGTTTACCGCGCCTGCGCCGAGATCGCGGCGGGCGACGTGCCGCCGACCGGTGAGGACGAGGCGCTGCTGCGCGAGATGCACAAGGCGATCCACGACGTGACCATGGGCGTCGAGAGCTTCGGCTTCAACGCCGCCATCGCGCGGCTTTATGCCTTCACCAACGCGCTGACCAAGTCGCGCGCCGGCACAGAGGCCAAGACCCAGGCTGCCAAGGTTCTGGCGCAGCTGATGTCGCCGATGACGCCGCACCTCTCGGAAGAGATCTGGCAGCTGCTGGGCGGCGAGGGGCTGATCGCGGATGCGGCATGGCCCGAGGCCGACGAGGCAATGCTGGTCGAGGACACCGTGACCCTGCCAATCCAGGTCAACGGCAAGCGCCGCGGCGAGCTGACCGTGCCCAAGGACATGGCCAAGGAAGAGATTGAAAAACTCGTTCTGGCGCATGAAGCTGTGGAACGGACCCTGCAGGGGGCCGCGCCGAAGAAGCTGATCGTTGTCCCGGGCCGGATCGTCAATGTGGTTGCCTGATCGCAGAACCTTCCTGATCTCGCTCGCAGCCCTCGCAGGCTGCGGGTTCACGCCGGTCTACGGGCCTCAGGGCGGCGGTGGCCAGCTGCTGAACGCCGTGGCCCTGCCCGAGCCAGACCGACGCTACACATATGATTTCAATGCGCGCTTCGAGGAACGGCTTGGCCGCGCCTCGGGGCCCTACATGCTGAACCGCTCGATCGACGTGACCTCGAACGGGCTCGGTTCGCTGGCCGACGGCCAGACCACCCGCTACCAGCTCACCGGCCGGGCAACCTACAGCCTGGGTTTCGTGGGCAGCGAGGAGGTGCTGATCTCGGGTCAGACCGACGCCTTCACCGGCTACTCCGCCACCGGCTCCACAGCCGCCACGCAGGCCGCCGAGCGCGACGCGCGCCGTCGCCTGATGGTGATCCTCGCCGATCAGGTCATCGACCGGCTGCTGCTCGACGCGGACATGCTGCCGCAATGAAGCTCACCGGGCGCGACGCACAGGCTTTCTTCCGCAAGCCCGACCCGTCGCGCGCGGGGGTGCTGCTCTTCGGCGAGGACGCGATGCGCGTCGCCCATCGCCGGCAGGAAGTCATCGGCGCGCTGGTGGGCCCGGAGGGCGAGGCCGAGATGCGCCTCACCCGCATTCCCGCCAGCGAGCTGCGCCGCGACAGCGCCATGCTGCTCGACGCGATCAAGTCGCAGGGCTTTTTCCCCGGGCCGCGCGTGGCCTTTGTCGAGGACGCCACGGATGGCCTGACGGACGTGATCAAGACGGCGCTCGACGAGTGGCGCGAGGGCGATGCCCAGATCATCGTCACCGCCGGGCAGCTGGCCGCGAAATCCAAGCTGCGCAAGCTCTTCGAAGGCTTCCACAACGCCTTTTCCATCGGCATCTATTCCGACCCGCCGGGCCGCGACGAGATCGAGGCAGCGCTCAGGAAGGCGGGTCTCGAACAGGTCGACCGCGCTGCCTTCGAGGCGCTCGAGGGGCTGGCCCGGGCGCTCGATCCGGGCGATTTCCGGCAGGTGCTCGAGAAGGTCGCGCTCTACAAGCTCGACGATCCCGAGCCGCTGACCCCGGACGAGGTGGCGCTCTGCGCACCGGCCTCAATCGAGGCCGAGCTCGACGACATCCTCAACGTGGTGGCCGAGGGCCGAAGCGCCGAGATCGGGCCGCTGGTGCAGCGGCTCGAGGGGCAGGGGGTCAACCCGGTGATGCTGCTGATCATGGCGATGCGCCATTTCCGCGTGCTCTACGCGCTGGCCTCGGCGCAGGGCGGCCCGCAGGCGGGGGTACAGCGCCTGCGCCCGCCGCTCTTCGGGCCGCGCCGCGACCGCATGTTGCGGCAGGCGCAGAACTGGTCCGCTGACCGGCTCGAGGCGGCGCTGGGCATGCTGATGGACACCGATCTCTCGATCCGCTCCGCGGGCCAGCGGGCGCCGGCGATGGCGCTGGTCGAGCGCGGCTTCGTGCGCCTCGCGTGGCTCAGCAACCGGCGCTAAAAGCCCTTGCCCTCCCGATGCTTGCGCGGCGGGCAACCTGAGCATAGGGTCGCGGCGCGAGCCAGGGGAGCCGACAGATGCAGCATGAGTTTCCGGTCCGGGTCTATTACGAAGACACCGACATGGCGGGGATCGTCTACCACGCCAATTACCTCAAGTTCATCGAGCGCGCGCGCTCGGAATGGGTCAAGGGCATGGGCATTGACCAGAACGCCCTGCGCGAGCACGAGGGCGTGGTCTTCGTGATCCGCCGCATCGAGGCCGATTTCCGCGCCTCGGCCCGGTTCGACGACGAGCTGGTGGTGCAGACCCGGGTGCAATCGGTCAGCGGCGTGCGGCTGGTGCTTCACCAGGAGGTGCAGCGCGCCGGCGAGGCGCTGTTCACCGCCGAGGTGACGCTGGTCTCGATGACGCTGGACGGCCAGCCGACGCGGCTGCCTCAGGAGCTGCGCCGCAAGGTGCACTAAGGCCGCCCGCTCGGCGGAGATGCGCCGTCAAAACCCTGTTACAAAGGGCTTTCACGGCCCTGATGACGCCAATGTGATGGCGTTCTCCCTGCAAATCCGCTAGAATCGTCGCTAACGAGAGCCCAGTGCACACGGGCCCGATGAGGAAGAGCAGGCTAATGGATCCACAAACCCTCCAGCTCGCGCAGGAGATCGACTTCTCCATGTGGGGGCTGTTCGCACGCGCCACCCTGACGGTGAAACTGGTGATGCTGATGCTGGTGCTGGCATCGGTCTGGGGCTGGGCGATCATCGTCGAAAAGATCGTCAGCTACCGCGCCGCTCGCCGCGAGGCGGCCAAGTTCGACCGCGCCTTCTGGTCCGGCGAGCCGCTCGACGAACTCTATGACCAGATCGGGCCCGAGCCCAAGGGGCGCGCGCAGCGCGTCTTCGCCGCCGGCATGACCGAGTGGCGCCGCTCGCATCGCGACGATGGCGGCCTGATCGCCGGCGCCCATGCCCGCATCGACCGCTCCATGGACGTGGCGATCCAGAAGGAATCCGAGGATCTGCAGCGCGGCCTGCCGGTGCTGGCCACCGTCGGCTCCACCGCGCCTTTCGTCGGCCTCTTCGGGACCGTCTGGGGCATCATGCACGCTTTCATCGAGATTGCTGCCCAGCAGGACACCTCGCTGGTGGTCGTGGCGCCCGGCATCGCCGAGGCGCTGTTCGCCACCGCGCTGGGCCTCGTCGCGGCGATCCCGGCAGTGATCTTCTACAACAAGCTCTCTGCCGATGCCGACCGCATCATCTCGGGCTACGAGGCCTTCGCCGACGAATTCTCCACCATCCTCTCGCGTCAGCTGGACGCCTGATCCATGGGCGGAGGGGTGATGAAATCGGGCGGAGGCGGCGGCGGACGCCGGCGGCGCCGCAGCGGCGGCAGATCGCAGCCCATGGCCGAGATCAACGTCACGCCGATGGTCGACGTGATGCTGGTGCTGCTGATCATCTTCATGGTCGCCGCGCCTCTGCTGACCGTGGGTGTGCCGGTCGAGCTGCCCAAGACGGCGGCCAGCTCGCTGCCCTCCGAGACCGAGGAACCGCTGGCGGTGACGATCACCGCCGACGGCACCGTGACGATCATGACCACCGAGGTCGAGATGGACGAGCTGGTCAACCGCCTGCGTGCCATCGCCGTGGAGCGGGCCGACGACCGCATCTTCCTGCGCGCCGACGGGGCGGTGCCCTACCAGACGGTGGCGCAGGTCATGGGCGCGCTGAACCGCGGCGGCTTTTCTTCGATCGGACTTGTCACCGATAGCGGTGGTCCGGCGCTCGACGGCGCGGACGGCGGCTGAGGGGGCCTGATTGCGCAGGAGTTTCTCCATATCCGCCGGGGCGCACGCCCTGGTGCTGTTGTGGCTGCTGGTCGGCAACGTGTTCCGTCCGGATCCGCCGGAGTTCGAGGTCTCGAACGTGTCGGTGATCTCGGAGGCGGAGTTCTCGGCCATGGTCGATGCCGCGCAGGCGCCCGAGGTGCAGACCGAGGTGACCGCCCCGGTCGAGGCGCCGGAGCCTGCGCCCCAGCCCGAACCGACCCCGGAACCCGAACCCCAGCCGGAGCCGCAGCCGACGCCGGAGCCGCAGCCTGCGCCCGAGGCGCCGGCCCCCGAAGCCGCGCCGCAGCCCGAACCCCAGCCGGAGCCGCAGCCGACGCCGGAGCCGCAGCCTGCGCCCGAGGCGCCGGCCCCCGAAGCCGCGCCGCAGCCCGAACCCGAGCCTGCACCGCAGCCGGCGCCAGAGCCAGAACCCGTGCCCGAACCCGAGCCGGACCCGCTGCCGCCCGCCGCCGAAGCGGTGCCGGAGGTCTCTGCGCCCGAAAGCGCCACCCGCCCGGTGCCGCGCCCGGCCCCCCGCGTGGCGCCCGAGCCGGTCGTGCCGTCCGAGCCCGACGTGACCGAGGCTGAAGAGGTGCAAGAAGCCGCCCAGGAAGAGGCCGACAGCCCCGACGTGGCCGAGGAGGCGCAGGAAGCGACCGCGCCGCCCGAAACCGCGACCGAAATTGTGACCGAGGCCGAAGAGCCCGCCTCGGCGCCGCCCGCCTCGGTGCGTCCGCGCCCGCGTCCGCGCGACATCGCCACCGCGCAGCCGGCCCCCGAGCCGGAACCGGAGCCGCAGCCTGCGCCCGCGACACCGAGCGCGCCCGAGGCTGAGCCCGAGCCTGCGCCGTCGCAATCGACCGACTCCGCCGTCGACGCCGCCATTGCGGAGGCGCTGGGGGGCGGGGCCCCGACGCAATCCGACACGCCCGCTGGTCCGCCGCTGACCCGTGGCGAGCAGGATGCACTGCGCATCGCCGTTCAGCGCTGCTGGATCGTCGACGTGGGCAGCGAGGCGGCCAGCGTCACGGTGACCGTGGGCATGGAGATGGAGCCCTCGGGCCGCGTGGTGAGCTCGAGCCTGCGCCTGATCGGCTCAGAAGGCGGCAGCGCCTCGGCTGCCGACACCGCCTTCCAGGCGGCACGGCGCGCGATCCTGCGCTGCCAGGGCGACGGCTACCAGCTGCCGCAGGACAAGTACGACCAGTGGAAGCAGATCGAGATGACCTTCAATCCCGACGACATGAGGCTGCGATGATCATGCGACCGGCAAGGTCTCGCCCATGGCGGCGGCGGAACTTGGCTGTTCCCGCCGCCGCAACGCACTATCCTGACCACATGGACGGCACGAGCAGAGGCCGGTCCGGCAAGGGGAGCTTTGGAATGAAACAGGTTTTGGCGCAGGCAATGGTCCTGGGCCTCGCCCTCGTGGCGGCGCTGGGACTGGCGCTGCCCAATGCGGCGCAGGCGCAGGGAGGTCCGCTGCGGATCGAGATCACCGAGGGCACCATCGAGCCCATGGCCTACGCGGTGCCGAGTTTCGTCGCCGAGACGCCGAGCGCGCAGCAATATGCCGAGCAGATCACCCAGGTGATCGCCGATGACCTGACCGGCACGGGCCTCTTCCGCGAGATTCCGCGCGACGCCCATATCAGCCGCATCACCTCGTTCGAGAGCCCGGTGCAGTTCGCCGACTGGAAGGCGATCAACGCGCTGGTGCTGCTGACCGGCGCGGTCTCGGAGCAGAATGGTCGGGTCACGGTGAAGTTTCGCATCTGGGACGTGTTCGCCGGCACCGAGCTTGGTGACGGCATGCAGTTCGCCGCCACCTCCGACGGCTGGCGCCGGCTGGCCCACAAGGTGGCCGACCAGGTCTATTCGCGCCTCACCGGCGAGAGCGGCTATTTCGACAGCCGCGTGGTCTTCGTCTCCGAGAGCGGCCCCAAGGATCAGCGCGCCAAACGCCTCGCGATCATGGATTACGACGGCGCCAACGTGCAGTACCTGACCGACAGCCGCTCGATCGTGCTGGCGCCGCGCTTCTCGCCCAACGGCGAGCGGGTGCTCTACACCAGCTACGAGACCGGCGAGCCGCAGGTCCACGTGCTCAACGTGGGCGCGGTGCAGAGCCAGATCATGTCGGCGGGCGGCGGCATCATGAGCTTCGCGCCACGCTTCTCGCCCGATGGCAGCAAGGTGGTCTACTCGGTGACCTCCGGGTCCAACACCGACATTTACATGCGCGATCTCGCCAGCGGCAGCACCACCCAGCTGACCTTTACCCCCGCGATCGAGACGGCGCCGAGCTTTTCTCCCGACGGCAGCCGCATCGTGTTCGAAAGCGACCGCTCGGGCAGCCAGCAGCTCTACGTCATGCCGGCCAGCGGTGGTGAGCCGACGCGGATCAGCTTCGGGCAGGGGCGGTATGGCACGCCGGTGTGGTCGCCGCGCGGGGATCTCATCGCCTTCACCAAGCAGAACCAGGGCCGTTTCCACATCGGCGTGATGCGCACTGACGGCAGCGAAGAGCGCCTGCTCACGGCCTCGCATCTCGACGAGGGTCCGACCTGGGCGCCCAATGGCCGGGTGCTGATGTTCTCGCGTGAGACTCAGGGCGCAAGCGGCACCTCCTCGCTCTACAGCGTCGACGTGGCGGGGCGGAAGCTGACCCGGGTGCGCACCCCCGATGGCGCGTCGGACCCGAGCTGGGGCCCGCTGCAGTGACCAAGGCGCCCGAAAAATCTTCTTCGAGAGATTTTTCGGGTCGGAAGACCGGGGGCCAGGATTTTTCGGACGAAAAATCCTGGTCTTCGCACGACATTTGCAAGCCAACATGCCTGTGATAATTTGCCGGCAAGAAACGAGCAGGACAGTTCCATGACATATCTTTCCAAGGCCCTGATGATCGCCGCCGCGCTTGGCTTGGCGGCCTGCACCAGCGGTGACCGTTTCGGTGCCGGCAGCGGTGCTGACGGCTACGGCTACGGCGCGGGCGCCGGCGCCAATGCCGGCATCGTGCCGGGCAGCGCAAACGATCCCCAGTCGCCGGCCTATTTCAACCAGACCATCGGCGACCGCGTGTTGTTCCTCGTCGACCAGTCGTCCCTGACGCCCGAGGCGCAGGCCACCCTCGACGCGCAGGCCGGCTGGCTGATGACCAATTCCGACTACCTCGCGGTGATCGAGGGCCACGCCGACGAGCAGGGCACCCGCGAATACAACATCGCGCTCGGCGCGCGCCGCGCCAACGCAACGATGGAGTACCTGATCTCCAAGGGCGTCGCGCCGAACCGGCTGAAGATCATCAGCTACGGCAAGGAGCGTCCGGTCGAGATCTGTTCGGAGGAGTCTTGCTACGCCAAGAACCGCCGCGCCGTCACCGTGATCTCCATGGGGCTCGGGAGCTGACCACCATGCGCCTCGCCGTTCTTGCCCTCTGTTTCGGTCTCGCCGCGGCCACGTCCGCGCCGGCCCAGGACAGTGAAACTCTGGCCGACATCCGCCAGGATCTCTCTCTGCTCAAGGGAGAGCTCCTGCGCCTTCAGCAGGAGCTCAACACCACGGGCACGAGCGGCGTACAGGTGAGCGGCAGCACGCTCGACCGCGTCAACATCATCGAGACCGAGCTGCAGCGCGTCACCGCGCTGGCCGAGGAACTGCAGCACCGCGTCGACGTGGTGGTGCAGGACGGCAGCAACCGCATCGGCGATCTCGAGTTCCGGCTCTGCGAGCTCGAGCCTGCCTGCGACATCGGCAGCCTCGGCGACACGCCGCTGCTTGGCGGGCAGGCGCCCTCGACCGGTGCCCCGGCGCCGGCCCCGGCGCCCGCTCAGCCTTCGAATGGTGGCGGGGCCGAGCTCGCAATCGGCGAACAGAACGACTTCCGGCGGGCGCAGGAGGCGCTCGCCAGCGGTGACTTTCAAGGCGCCGCGGACCAGTTTGCGACCTTCCGCGAGACCTTTCCCGGCAGCCCGCTAGAGCCTGACGCGCTTCTGGCCGAGGGCAAGGCGCTGGATCAGACCGGCGACACCCGCACCGCGGCGCGCCGGTTCCTCGACGCCTATGCCAACTACCCCGAGAGCGACGCCGCGCCGGAAGCGCTGTGGCGGCTCGGCACCGCGCTTGGTGCGCTGCAGAGCGTCAACGAGGCCTGCGTGACGCTGGCCGAGGTCGGCGCGCGCTATCCCGGCACCCCGGCGGTGGCCGAGGCCGAGGCCGAGATGGGGCGCCTCGGCTGCCAGTGAGACTGCGCGGGTGACGCCCGGAGCCGACAGCCTCGACCAGCGCTTCGCCGAGGCAATGGGCGCGGCGCTGGGACCGGATTTCCCTTCCGACATCGTGCTCGCCGTCTCGGGCGGCGGCGACAGCATGGCGATGCTGACGCTGGCGCACAACTGGGCGCATGTCTGGGGCACCCGGCTCTGGGTGGTGACCGTCGATCACGGGCTGCGCCCCGAGGCCGGGGACGAGGCGGCGCTGGTGCGCGACACCTGCGACGAGCTGGGCCACCCCCATGCCACGCTGCGCTGGCGCTGGGACGGGCAGGGCAACCTGATGGATGCCGCCCGCCGCGCCCGGCTCGACCTCATCGGCCGCTGGCGCGGCGGGCTCTCGCACGTGCTGCTGGCCCACACCCGCGACGACGTGGCCGAGACCTTCCTGATGCGGCTGGCCCGCGGCTCTGGAGTCGACGGGCTCTCGGCCATGACGCCCCTGCGCGAGGTCGCGGAAACCGGGGCCACGCCGCTTGACCCAGAGGCGTGCGACGGCGCCCGCCCGCCGGAGGCCGCCGTACCAAGCGGGCTCACCATCGTGCGCCCCTGTCTCGACATGCGCCGCGCGGAGCTGCGCCACTACCTGCGGGTGCTCAAGGGCCGCTGGGTCGAGGATCCCACCAACGAGGACGATCATTACGAGCGCGCCCGCATCCGCAAGCTGCTGCGCGGCCTTGAGGCGGAGGGACTCGGGGCCGAGACCCTCGCCGCCACCGCCGGGCGCATGGGCCGGGCCCGCGAGGCGCTGCGCGCCCGGGCAGTCTGGGCTTGGGAACAGTGCGGGCAGGAGGGGGGCGCCGGCGACCTCGTGTTCGAGCGCGACCGGTTCGCGGCGCTCGAGCGCGACACCCAGCTGCGGCTGCTCGCGGCAGCGCTGCAATGGGTCGCCTCGGCGGAGTACCGCCCGCGCGCCGCGGCGCTCGAGGGGCTGCTCGAGCGGCTGCTGTCGGGCGGGGCGGGCACGCTGATGGGGTGCGCGGCGCGGGCCGAGCGCGACCGACTGCGGGTCTGGCGCGAATACGCGGCGGTGGCCGGCACATCCGTCACGGTCGGCGATACGGCGCTCTGGGACGGGCGCTGGCGGGTTTTCCATCCCGATCTCAGGGGACACACGGTGCAGGCGCTTGGCGAGGAGGGCTGGCGTCAGGCCGCCCCGGCACGTGAGGCGCACGTGCCGCATGCACTGGCGCTGTGCCTGCCGTCGGTCTGGCAGGGCGAGACCCTGCGCGCCTGCGATGCGCTCGGGGTCGGGCCCGGGGGGACGACGACGTTGGAACAGGGCGAAACACAGGGCGCAGGTTTCAAAGGCTTCCTGCTTTCGCACTGAATTCGCATTGAACGTGCCGCCCTGATCCTTATGTTAGGCACATCGTGCTCTGATCGGGGCACGCGACGCATGTTTGGAGGCATTCCTTGGGCAACGCACGTAATATCGCCTTCTGGGTGGTCCTGTTTCTTCTGATCCTCGCCCTGTTCAACCTGTTCTCGGGCGGTGGCAGCACTCTGCAGAGCCGCGAAATCAGCTACTCGGATTTCGTCTCGGCGGTGGAAGACAACAGTGTCAGCTCGGTCACGATCGACGGTGAACAGATCCGCTACCGCAGCAGCGACGGCACCGACTACGTGACGGTGAAACCTCAGGATGCCCAGGTCACCGACCTTCTCATCGACAACGGCGTCACGGTGCGCGCGGAACAGCAGGAACAGTCCGGCTTCCAGGCCTTCCTGCTTTCGCTGCTGCCCTTCCTGCTGCTGATCGGCGTCTGGATCTACTTCATGAACCGGATGCAGGGCGGCGGCAAAGGCGGCGCCATGGGCTTCGGCAAGTCCAAGGCCAAGCTGCTGACCGAGAAGCATGGCCGGGTGACCTTTGACGATGTCGCCGGCATCGACGAGGCCAAGGAAGAGCTGGAAGAGATCGTCGAGTTCCTCCGCAATCCGCAGAAATTCTCGCGCCTCGGCGGCAAGATCCCCAAGGGCGCGCTGCTCGTGGGCCCTCCGGGCACCGGTAAGACGCTGCTGGCGCGCGCCATCGCGGGCGAGGCCGGCGTGCCGTTCTTCACCATCTCGGGCTCTGACTTCGTGGAAATGTTCGTCGGCGTCGGCGCAAGCCGCGTCCGCGACATGTTCGAACAGGCCAAGAAGAACGCCCCCTGCATCGTCTTCATCGACGAGATCGACGCCGTCGGCCGCAACCGTGGCTCGGGCTACGGCGGCGGCAATGACGAGCGCGAGCAGACCCTCAACCAGCTTCTGGTCGAGATGGACGGCTTCGAGGCCAACGAGGGCGTGATCATCATCGCCGCCACCAACCGCCGCGACGTGCTCGACCCGGCGCTGCTGCGCCCGGGCCGCTTCGACCGGCAGGTCATGGTCGGCAACCCCGACATCAAGGGCCGCGAAAAGATCCTCGGCGTGCACGCCCGCAAGACCCCGCTCGGCCCCGATGTCGACCTGCGCATCATTGCGCGCGGCACCCCGGGCTTCTCGGGCGCGGATCTTGCCAACCTCGTGAACGAGGCGGCGCTGATGGCCGCCCGTGTCGGTCGTCGCTTCGTGACGATGGAAGATTTCGAGAACGCCAAGGACAAGGTCATGATGGGCGCCGAGCGCCGCTCCATGGTGCTGACCGCCGACCAGAAGGAAAAGACCGCCTATCACGAGGCCGGTCACGCGGTGGTGGGCCTCGCCCTGCCGCAATGCGATCCCGTCTACAAGGCGACGATCATCCCGCGCGGCGGTGCCCTCGGCATGGTGGTCTCGCTGCCCGAGATCGACCGCCTGAACTGGCACAAGTCCGAGTGCGAGGAAAAGCTCGCCATGACCATGGCCGGCAAGGCCGCCGAGATCATCAAGTACGGCGAGCCGAATGTCTCGAACGGCCCGGCGGGCGACATCCAGCAGGCCTCGGCTTTGGCGCGCGCGATGGTGCTGCGCTGGGGCATGTCGGACAAGATCGGCAATATCGATTACTCCGAGGCCCACGAGGGCTATCAGGGCAACACCGCGGGCCTCTCGGTCTCGGCCCACACCAAGGAGCTGATCGAGGACGAGGTGCGCCGCTTCATCCAGGACGCCTACGAGCGCGCCTACCAGATCCTCAGCGACCGCAAGGAAGACTGGGAGCGTCTGGCGCAGGGTCTTCTCGAGTACGAGACCCTCACAGGCGAAGAGATCAAGCGCGTGATGAACGGCGAGCCGCCGCATAGCGGTGACGGCGCCGACAACTCGGACGACGACACGCCCAGCGTCACCGCGATCCCGAAGACCAAGCCGAAGCCCAAGCCCGCCGGCGAAGGCGGCATGGAACCCGAACCGACCGCATGAGCGCTTCGCTGCAGAACGACTGGGACCCCGGACTCTATCACAGGTTCCGGGGTCTTCGTTTGCGCCCCGCCATCGACCTTCTGCGCAGCGTCGGCCCGCTTCCCGAGGGTGCGGTGATCGACCTTGGTTGCGGCAGTGGCGCGGTGGGACCGGCGCTGCAGCAGCTTGGCCGCAAGCTGGTCGGCGTCGATCTGAGCCGTGCGATGCTGGATCAGGCGCGGCGCACCGGCTGCTACGACGAACTGGTCGAGGACGACGTGTCGCTCTGGCTCCCCTCGGAGCAAGCGGCGCTGATCTTTTCCAATGCCGCGCTGCAATGGGTCGGCGATCATGCCAACCTGTTGACGCTGCTGGCCGCCAAGCTTGCCCCCGGCGGCACGCTGGCGGTGCAGATGCCGCATCAGAACAATGCCCCGTCGCACCGCTTCTGGCTGAGCCTCGCCGAAGAGCTGTTCCCGGGCCGCATCGACCATGACGCCCAGCCCGAGGTCCTGCTGCCGGCGGAGTATCACCGTCTGCTCAGTCCGCTCGGCAAGGTGGCGATCTGGGAGACGGAGTATTATCAGGATCTCGCGCCTGACGGCGAGGGACACCCGGTGCGGCGCTTCACCGAGGCGACCTTCGCGAGGCCCGTTCTCGCTGTGTTGAACGAGGACGAGCAGGCCCAGCTCATCACCGCCTACGAGCGGGTGATCGGCAGCGCCTATCCCACCGGTCCCGATGGCCGCGTGCTGTTCCCGTTCCGCCGCCTGTTCCTCACCCTCACCGTCTGACCTCTTCCGCGAATTATTCGTGAATTTGCATGAAAGCGGTTGAGGCTCCCGGCGCTTTCCGCAACCTCCTCGCACTTCCAAGGAGATGCCACGCATGCCCGCTTTGAAGACCACCGATTTCCACGCCAAGATCCTCTGGCTGGGCCGCGTCCCGCTTGAGGGCGACGGGCTGCGCTCCGAGCCGGTCGAGGCGCTCGACCTGCGCTTCGAGGGCGCCGTGGGCGAGCGGCATTCGGGCCTGACGCGGCCGTCCTGCAGCCGGGTGCTGTCGCAGCACCAGCGCGGCACCGAGATCCGCAACGTGCGGCAGCTCGCCATCGTCTCCGTCGAGGAGCTGGCGGCGATCGCGGAGCGCATGGGGCTCGCGCGGATCGAGCCGGAATGGATCGGCGCGTCGATGGTGGTCGAGGGTCTGCCCGATTTCTCGCATATCCCGCCGTCGTCGCGCCTGCAGGGCCCCGATGGCACCACGCTTGCGGTCGACATGGAAAACCGCCCCTGCGTGCTGCCGGGGCGTGAGATCGAGAAGGAGCGCGACGGCTTCGGCGCGCGCTTCAAGCCCGCGGCCGACGGCCGGCGCGGGGTCACGGCATGGGTCGAGCGGCCCGGGCGGCTCGCGGTCGGCGAGACGCTGCAGCTCAGCATTCCCGACCAGCGGGTCTGGGCGCATATCGAAGCGGTGCGCAGCCGCTGAACGCGACCGATTTCCCGGTGTTCTCCGCGCCCGCGATGCGGCACAGTTGCCGCAAACATCGCGAAGACCGAAGGGAAGCACGTCATGGCCGCAAAACCGGATATCGAGATCGCCCGCGAGGCCGATAAACGGCCCATCCAGGAGATCGGCGGCAAGCTGGGCATTCCGCCGGAGCATTTGCTGCCCTACGGCCATGACAAGGCGAAGGTGGCGCAGGACTTCATCGCCGGGCTCGAGGGCCGCAAGGACGGCAAGCTGATCCTCGTCACCGCGATCAACCCGACGCCGGCGGGCGAGGGCAAGACCACCACCACCGTGGGGCTTGGCGACGGGCTCAGCCGGATCGGCAAGACCGCCGCGATCTGCATCCGCGAGGCCTCGCTGGGGCCGAATTTCGGCATGAAGGGGGGCGCCGCCGGCGGCGGCTATGCTCAGATCGTGCCGATGGAGGAGATGAACCTCCATTTCACCGGCGATTTCCATGCCATCACCAGCGCCCACAACCTGCTCTCGGCGATGATCGACAACCACATTCACTGGGGCAATGAGCAGGAGATCGACCTGCGCCGCGTGGTCTGGCGCCGGGTGCTCGACATGAACGACCGCGCCCTGCGTCACACGGTGACCTCGCTCGGCGGTGTCGCCAACGGCTTCCCGCGCGAGACCGGCTTCGACATCACCGTGGCCTCCGAGGTCATGGCGATCCTCTGCCTTGCCGATGACCTCGCGGACCTGCAGCGCCGGCTGGGCGAGATGATCGTCGCTTATCGCCGTGACAAGACGCCGGTGTTTGCCCGCGACATCAAGGCCGACGGCGCCATGACCGTGCTGCTGCGCGATGCCATGCAGCCCAACCTCGTGCAGACGCTCGAGCACACGCCGGCCTTCGTGCATGGCGGGCCGTTTGCCAACATCGCCCATGGCTGCAACTCGGTGATCGCCACGCGCACGGCGCTCAAGCTTGCCGATTACGTGGTGACGGAGGCGGGATTCGGCGCCGATTTGGGGGCCGAGAAGTTCTTCGACATCAAGTGCCGCAAGGCCGGGTTGCATCCCGACTGCGTCGTGCTCGTCGCCACCATTCGCGCGCTGAAGATGAACGGGGGGCTGGCGAAGGAGGAGCTCGCGGCCGAGAACGTCACAGCCGTGCGCGATGGCTGCGCCAACCTTGGCCGTCACATCCAGAATCTGAAAGGCTTCGGTGTGCCGGTGGTGGTGGCGATCAACCATTTCACAGGAGACAGCGAGGCCGAGATCGCCGCCGTTCAGACCTATGTCGAGGGGCAGGGGGCCGAGGCGCATCTCTGCACCCACTGGGCCGAGGGCGGCAAGGGCACCGAGGCGCTGGCCACCCGGGTCGCCGAGATCGCCGATGCCGGGCAGTCGCAATTCGCCCCGCTCTATCCCGACGAGATGTCGCTCTGGCACAAGATCGAGTGCGTGGCCGAGCGTATCTATCACGCCAGCGAGGTCACCGCCGACACCCGCATCCGAGCCCAGCTCGAGGAGTGGGAGGCGCAGGGCTACGGGCACTTGCCAGTCTGCATGGCCAAGACGCAGTACTCCTTCTCGACCGATCCCGGCCTGCGCGGCGCGCCCGAGGGGCACGTGGTGCCGGTGCGCGAGGTGCGGCTCTCGGCCGGGGCGGGCTTCGTGGTGGCGATCTGCGGCGATATCATGACCATGCCGGGCCTGCCGCGGCGGCCGGCAGCCGAGGCGATCCGGCTCAACGAGGCGGGCGAGGTCGAGGGCTTGTTCTGATCGGCGCCACGCGGCGCCTATCGGAACGGCTTTTGCCGCATCGAGACTGCATTGCGCCGCTTGGGGACGTTGATCATTCGCAGCCGTCGCGGCATTAGGGGCGTGACGGACTAGCTGGAGAGCACGGTAATGCGCGACCCCGCCACCCTTGGTGACATGACCGAACTGCGCGCCGAGGTGGATGCCACCGACGCCGCGCTCTGCGATCTGCTGGCGCATCGCGCGCGGCTGATCTCGCGCGCCGCCGAACTCAAGAAAGCCAATGGATGGCCCGCCCGCATCGGTGGCCGGGTCGACGAGGTCATCGATAACGCGCGCCGCAACGCCGAAGCCCAGGGCTGGGATCCGGAACTGGCCGAGGTGCTTTGGCGCGAACTTGTGGAGTGGTCGATCGAGCGCGAGAAAGCCGCGCTCGGGCGCGAATGAAGGAGAGCTGCATGGCGGCGAAGATCATCGACGGCAAGGCCTTCGCGGCCACGGTGCGGGAACAGGTTGCAGCGCATGTTGCGCGTCTCAAGGACGAGCACGGCATCACGCCGGGCCTCGCCGTGGTGCTGGTGGGCGAGGACCCCGCCAGCCAGGTCTATGTCCGCAACAAGGGCAAGCAGACCGTCGAGTGCGGGATGCAGAGCTTCGAGCACAAGCTTGACGCCAGCGTCTCCGAGGCCGAGCTTCTGGCGCTGGTCGAGAGCCTCAACGCCGATCCGGCAGTGCATGGCATCCTCGTGCAGTTGCCGCTGCCGGATCACATGAACTCTGATGCAGTGATCAACGCCATCGACCCGGCCAAGGACGTGGACGGCTTCCACATCTCCAACGTCGGTCTACTGGGCACAGGACAGAAGAGCATGGTGCCCTGCACCCCGCTTGGCTGCCTGATGATGCTGCGTGACCAGCTCGGCTCGCTGTCCGGGCTCGACGCGGTGGTGATCGGGCGCTCCAACATCGTCGGCAAGCCGATGGCGCAGCTGCTGCTGGGTGAGAGCTGCACCGTGACCATCGCGCATTCGCGTACCAAGGATCTTCCCGAGGTGGTGCGCCGCGCCGATATCGTCGTCGCCGCGGTGGGCCGCCCCGAGATGGTGCCGGGCGACTGGATCAAGCCGGGCGCCACGGTGATCGATGTCGGCATCAACCGCATCCCGGCGCCCGAGAAGGGCGAGGGCAAGACCCGGCTGGTGGGCGATTGCGCCTATGAGAGCTGCGCCGAGGTTGCCGGTGCCATCACTCCGGTGCCAGGCGGCGTCGGTCCGATGACCATTGCCTGCCTGCTGGCCAACACCGTCACCGCCTGCTGCCGTGCCAACGGTCTTGCAGAGCCGGAAGGCCTCACCGCCTGATGAACGCAAACCCGCCGGGGCGCCCTGCTTGTCCCGGCGGTTTCGCTCAGACCGGAACCATCGTCCCGGTGAGCAGCGCCGCGTGGGTCTCGACCCCGGCCGTCACCGCGTAGACATCCGCCGTCACGATCACCAGCCTCCGCCCGGGCTTCACCACCCGACCGCGGGCGATCAGCCGCGCGCCGCGCGCCGGGGCAAGCAGGTGGATCTTCATCTCGGAGGTCACCACCTCGCGGTCCTCTGGCATCACCGTAAGCGCCGCGTATCCCGCCGCGCTGTCGCCGAGCGCGAAGGCCAGCGCTGCGTGGGCGAAGCCATGCTGCTGCGAGGTTTCGGGCGTGATCGCGGCCTCGATCTCGACGGCGCCGGGCGTCACGGCGACCAGTCGGGCGCCGAGCGTGGTCATCATGCCCTGCCGGGCAAAGCTCTCGCGGATGCGGGTGTCGATCTCCATGCCGCCCAAGGGGCCACGGCAAGACCCCTTTGGCAAGCCCCTCAGCGCGGCATCGGGATGGCGACGGGGCGCGGGCCGGTGAGGATGGCGCGGGCATCCCCGGCCATCAGAGCGCAGAGCGCCGCGCTGTCGCTGCGCAGACCCCCGGTATAGGCGCCATAGGCCGGCAGGATCAGCCGGACGGCGTCGAACAGGAAGCAGGGACGCGACAGCGTCCTCCCGCGCAGCTTCAGCCGTGCCTTGGGATGGTAATGCCCCGAGACCTCGCCCTCCGCGCCGTGCGTGGCGATGTGCCGGAACAGCAGCCCTCCGATCCTCAGCTCGGCCAGATGGGCACCGCCAAGCGCCACCGGTCCCGGATCGTGGTTGCCCTCGATCCACACCCAGCTGCGCCCTGCCTGCAGGCGGGCGATCCACACCCGGTCCGCCTCGGGCAGTTCGCCCTCGACCTGCGCGGTGTCGAAGCTGTCGCCGAGGCAGATCACCCGCTCGGCCCCGGTGGCCTCGAGATCCGCCTCGAGCCGCAGCAGCGTGTCGCGGGTCTCGTAGGGTGGAAGGGCGGCACCGCCCACGGCCGAGAGACGGGCGGATTTGCCGAAATGCAGGTCCGAGACCACCAGCAGCCGCTCATCGGGCCAATGCAGCGCTCCCGAGGGCAGCGCCGCGAGCATCGCGTCGCGAAACCGGAAGGGAAGGGTGTTCATGGCCTGTTCCATGGGGCCTGAATGGCCGAACCGTTCGCACGAAGCAAGGGCCGGGGACGCTCAGTTCAGCCGGCGACGAGGTGGACGAGGGCGATCACGCCCTTGATGATGAAGAACCACAACAAGCCTCCGATCAGCAGACCGGGGGCGATCCACCAGCCACGAGGCAGCTGGCGCTTTGTCTTCTCTGTGTGATTGTTCTGCGTCATCGCTTTTGTCTTCGATCCACTCGGCTGATACAGCCGCAAGCGCCGCGGGGTAAACCCCGATTGCAGAGTTTGCCCGCTGTTCGCGCAAACCCGGCTAGGACGCGACCATCGAGCCGGGTAGCAGCGACAATCCTGCCTCATTAAGCAGCGCCGAGACCTCTTCCTGCAGCAGCCGTTCATCGGCCATCCCGGCGATCGGGATGCGCCCGGGCTCGAGGAACAGCGGCGCCGAGAGTGGCGAGACACGGCTCAGGCGCAGCAGGTCGATGCGATCCTCGACCCGTTCGCACATCTCGCGGATGCGGCTGAAATCCACCAGCCCGCGCATCGCCTCCTCGCGGGTGATCTGCAACAACAGGTGGTCGGGGTCGTATTTCACCAGCGTGTCATAGAGGATGTCCGACGACATCGTCGCCTGCCGTCCGCTCTTGCGCTGGCCGCCGGTGTTGCGCTCGATCAGCCCGGCGATGGTCGCCGAGGCGCGGAAGGTGCGCTTCATCACAGCGTTGCCCTGCAACCATGTCTCGAGTCCGGCCTCGAGCTTGGCGAGGTCGAAGAGCGGCTTGGGATCGGTGACCGCATCGAGCCCCCAGATCAGCACCGCGTAATCCGAGGCAACGAAGCCCATCGGCGCCAGACCCTCTTCCTCCATCCGCTTGGTCAGCAGAAGGCCCAGCGTCTGCATGGCGTTGCGCCCGGCAAAGCCATAGGCCACGAGCTGCTCGCGGCCGTCATGCGGGAAGCTCTCGATCAGCAGGCGGCCCGGTTCGGGCAGGCGGCTCACCTCGCGCTGAAGGCCCAGCCACTCGGCGGTGTGGTCCGGCAGCTCGGGCCAGCGCTCTTGTCCGAACATGCGCAGGATGCGCTGCGACAGTTGTGTCGAGGTGGCGAACTTGGTGCCGTTGAAGGTGGCGATCTTGGGCTTTCTTGCAGCATCGCGCGAGACCTCGACGGTCATCTCGCGCAGCCCCTCGTAGCGCACGATCTGGCCGCCGATCAGGAAGGTGTCGCCGCGGCTCAGCGAGGCGGCGAAGCCTTCCTCGATTTCGCCCAGCGGCGCGCCGCCGCGACCGCGCCAGCGCACCTTGAGTGTGTCGGTGTCCTGAATGGTTCCGATATTCTGCCGGATGCGGGCAGCCGAGCGCGGGTCGCGCAGCTGCCAGAGCCCGTCTTCTCGCTGCAACAGCCGCTGCCAGCGGTCATAGGCGCGCAGCGCGTAGCCGCCGGTGGCGCAGAAGGCGAGGCAGGCGTCGAACTCGGCCCGGCTCAGGTCGGCATAGGCGCCAGCCTGCAACATCTCGTCGTAGAGCATGTCGGCGTCGAACGGCCCGGCGCAGGCGGCGATGAGGATGTGCTGGCAGAGCACGTCGCGCGGCCCGCGCCCGCGCCATTCGCCGTCGAGCTCGCGATCCTTCACCGCCTCGAGCGCTGCGACGCATTCCACCACCTCGAAGCGGTTGGCCGGCACCAACAGCGCCTTCGACGGCGCATTGTAGCGGTGATTGGCGCGCCCGATGCGCTGCACCAGCCGCTTGACGTTCTTCGGCGCGCCAATCTGGATCACCAGATCGACGTCGCCCCAGTCGATCCCGAGATCGAGCGAGCCGGTGCAGACGATGGCCCGCAGCTCGCCGCGCACCATCGCCGCCTCGACCTTCTCGCGCTGGCCGCGATCGAGCGAGCCGTGATGGATGCCGATGGGCAGCGCGTCCTCGTTGGCGAGCCAGAGGTTGTGAAAGAAGATCTCGGCCTGGGCGCGGGTGTTGTGAAAGATCAACGTGGTCTTGTGCTGCTTCACCTGCTCGAGCACAGCCGGGATGGCATAGGCCGCGCCGCCGCCGGACCAGGGCGGCGCCTCGTCGGTGACCAGCATCGAGATATCTGGCTCGGGGCCGGGATCGGCCTGCAGGATCTCGCAGGGATCGGGATGGCGCGCCAGCAGCCAGGCGATGGCCTGAGGGTCCTCGACCGTGGCCGAGAGCCCCACCCGCCGCAGCCCCGGGCACATGTCCTGCAATCGCGCCAGCGCCAGCATCAGCTGGTCGCCGCGCTTGCTTTCCGCCAGCGCGTGGATCTCGTCGACGACCACCCGCTGCAGCCCGGCGAACATCCGCGGCGCATCCTCGTAGGAGGTCAGCAGGGCGAGGCTCTCGGGCGTGGTCAGCAGGATCTGCGGCGGGTCGGCGCGCTGCCGTCGCTTGCGTGAGGACGGCGTGTCGCCGGTGCGGTCCTCGACGCGGATCGGCAGACCCGCCTCTTCGATGGGGATCAGCAGGTTGCGCCGGATGTCGGCGGCCAGCGCTTTCAGCGGCGAGATGTAGAGCGTGTGCAGCCCCTCGCGCGGCACCTCGGCGAGCTCGGCCAGCGTCGGCAGGAAACCCGCCAGCGTCTTGCCGCCCCCCGTGGGCGCGATCAGCAGCAGGCACGGATCAGAGGCGTGGGCCAGCATCTCTTGCTGGTGCGGATGGATCTGCCAGCCGCGGCGGTCGAACCAGCCCTGAAGGGAGGGGGGGAGCATCGTCATGGGCCATAGATAGGGCGGCGCCCGCAAATGCGACAGAGCCGCCGGAAATTCGCTTGCCGGGAAGGGCTGCGCGGCCTCGCGCGACCTGCCTGTGCCCCTCCGCACAGGGGCGGCACTGGCATTCCTGCTCAGTGACGTTACCTTCCGCCCAAACAGCGCAAGGGAAACGCAGACATGACCGAAGAGTACACCCCGCCCAAGGTCTGGAAATGGGAAAAGGACAATGGCGGCACCTGGGGCTCGCTCAACCGCCCCATCGCCGGTGCGACCCATGACAAGGAGCTGCCGGTCGGTGAGCATCCGTTCCAGCTCTACAGTCTTGCCACGCCGAACGGCCAGAAGGTGACGATCCTGTTCGAAGAGCTGCTCGAAGCTGGCTTCTCGCAGGCCGAGTACGACGCGTGGCTGATCAAGATCGGCGATGGCGACCAGTTCGGCTCGGGCTTCGTCGACATCAACCCGAATTCCAAGATCCCGGCGCTGCTCGACCGCTCGGGCGACAAGCCGGTGCGGGTGTTCGAATCCGGCGCCATCCTGATGCACCTCGCGGAGAAGTTCGGCGCCTTCCTAGGCGCGCCCGAGAACCGCGCCGAGATGCTTTCGTGGCTGTTCTGGCAGATGGGCAGCGCGCCCTACCTCGGCGGCGGCTTCGGGCATTTCTACGCCTATGCGCCCTACAAGATGGAATACCCGATCGACCGTTTCACCATGGAGGTGAAGCGCCAGCTCGACGTGCTCGACCGGGCGCTGGCCGAGCGCAAGTTCATCACCGGCGACGATTACACCATCGCCGACATGGCGATCTGGCCTTGGTATGGCCGCACCGTGAAGGGCGGCTCCTATGACGCGGGCGAGTTCCTCGACGTGCAGAGCTACAAGAACGTCATCCGCTGGGCCGACGAGGTCGGCGCGCGCCCGGCGGTGCAGCGCGGACGCATGGTCAACGCCATGAGCGGCGAGCCGAGCCAGCAGCTGCGCGAGCGTCACGCGGCCTCGGATTTCGAGACCAGAACGCAGGACAAGATCGGCGACTAAGGCGGCGCAAAACGGCCGCCCCTGACGCATGGACACGGGGCGGCCAGCCGCTATAGTGCGGGCTTCTTTTTGCGAGAGGTCAGGGCAGGAAATGGCGGAAGACACGGTCAAGGTCGGCATCATCATGGGCAGCCAGTCGGACTGGCCGACGATGGAAGAGGCGGCGCGGATGCTCGACGAGCTGGGCGTGGCCTACGAGGTCAAGATCGTCTCGGCCCACCGCACGCCGGACCGGCTCTGGACCTATGGCAAGGAGGCCGCCGGGCGCGGCCTTCAGGTCATCATCGCAGGCGCCGGTGGTGCCGCGCACCTGCCGGGCATGATGGCATCGAAAACCCGCGTGCCGGTGATCGGCGTGCCGGTGCAGACCAAGGCGCTGTCGGGCGTCGACAGCCTCTATTCCATCCTGCAGATGCCGCGCGGCTTCCCGGTCGGCACCATGGCCATCGGCGGCGCCGGTGCGGCCAATGCCGGGCTGATGGCGGCGGGCATACTCGCGTTGCAGGATCCGGCGCTGGCCGAACGGCTCGACGCGTGGCGCGCGGCGCTCTCGGCCTCGATTCCCGACGAGCCGGTGCGCGACTGATCCGCCGCGCGGCTTGTCAGCGGCTCCGTTTCGCGCAAGAAGCGGCGCAAGACCACGATTCCGGAGGCTGACATGACCGAACCACTTCGACAGGGCGCCACCATCGGCATTCTCGGCGGCGGACAGCTGGGCCGTATGCTTTCGGTCGCGGCCAGCCGACTGGGCCTGCGCTGCCACGTCTACGAGCCCGGCGAGGCCCCGCCCGCCGGTCACGTGGCCGATGCGGTGACCACCGCGCCCTACGAGGACACTGCTGCGCTCGAGGCGTTCGCGGCGTCGGTCGATGTCATCACCTACGAGTTCGAGAACATCCCCACCGCGGCGCTCGACACGCTGCAGGCGCTGTGCCCGATCCGCCCCGGCCGCGAGGCGCTGCGGGTGAGTCAGGACCGGCTGACGGAAAAGACCTTCCTCACCGATCTCGGCCTGAAGACCGCGCCGTTCGCCGACATCACCGATGCCGAAAGCCTGACGCAGGCGCTCGAGATCATCGGCACGCCGTCGATCCTCAAGACCCGGCGCTTCGGCTATGACGGCAAGGGGCAGGCGCGGATCAACACGCCCGAGGAGGCGGCAGCAGCGCTCGAGGAGATGCGCGGCGCACCGGCGATCCTCGAGGGCTTCGTCGAGTTCTCCTGCGAGATCTCGGTCATCGCGGCCCGCAGCGCCGACGGCGCCGTGGCCTGCTTCGATCCGGGCGAGAACATCCACAGCGAGGGCATCCTGCGCACCACCACGGTGCCGGCGCGGCTGTCGCAGGCGCAGCGCACTGACGCGGTGCTGCTGGCGGCCAAGATCCTCAACGCGCTGAACTACGTGGGCGTGATGGGGGTGGAGCTCTTTGTCACGCCGCAGGGGCTTCTGGTGAACGAGATCGCGCCTCGGGTGCACAATTCCGGCCACTGGACCCAGAACGGCTGCACCATCGACCAGTTCGAGCAGCACATTCGTGCCGTGGCCAACTGGCCGCTGGGCGATGGCAGCCGCTTTGCCGACGTGCAGATGGAGAACCTGATCGGCGACGATCTCGACAAGCTGCCGGAACTGGCGACCGAGGCCGACACCGCGATCCATCTTTACGGCAAGGACGCCGTGAAGGCCGGGCGCAAGATGGGCCACGTCAACCGGATCATTCGGGGCTGAAGACTTTCGGTGCGCGCCCCGGCGGGCGCGCACCTGTCGAGGGGTCAGCTCTCGACCGGGCGCGCCTCGATCACCACGAAGGCCTGCGCCCAAGGGTGATCGTCGGTCAGCGTGACGTGGATGATCGCCTCGTAACCCGGCGGGGTCATGCTCTCCAGTCGTTCCTGCGCCCAGCCAGTCACGGCCATCACCGGCTGTCCGGTGTGCAGGTTGGTGACCGCCATGTCCTTCCACGCGATGCCCATGCGCAGACCGGTGCCGAGCGCCTTGGAGCCGGCCTCCTTGGCGGCCCACCGCTTGGCATAGGTGCCGGCCACGTCCTTTCGACGCTCGGCTTTCGTCTGCTCGGTCTCGGTGAAGACCCGGTTGCGGAAGCGGTCGCCGAAGCGCGCGAGCGTGCGCTCGATGCGCTCGATATTGGCCAGGTCGGTGCCGATGCCGAGGATCATGCCTCGCCCCGGTAGATCTGGCTCAGCCGCTCGGCGCCGAGCCCGCCACGCCAGTCGAAAGCGTGATCGCAGGCGCGGGCATAGTCGGCGATGGTGAGGCTGGGGAACTGGAAGAACGTCGGCGCCAGCTCCTGTGTCATGGCAAAGACCAGCCGGTCGATCCCGGCCCAGCGCATCGCCGCGAGGCACATCTCGCAGGGCTGCATCGACGCGATCAGGGTGCAGCCGTCGAGCTTGGTGCTGCCAAGCTTGCGGCTGGCGGTCTCGATGGCGACGATCTCGGCATGGCGCGAGGCATCGCAGCGCTCGGAGACCTCGTTGGCCGAGAGCGCCAGAACCTCGTTGCCGCGCAGCACGGCGGCGGTGAAGACCGGTCCCTCGCCGGGGCTGAAGCGCTCGAGCGCGGCGGCGATCACCGCGTCGAGCGTTTCGCGTTCTGCCGTGGTCGGCGTCATGCGCGGGCGTCGTCCATCAGCCGGCGCATCTCCTCGATGGAGGGGCCAAGGCCGCGAAACAGCGCTTCACCGATCAGGAAGTGCCCGATATTCAACTCCACGATCGCCGGGATCTGCGCGATCGGGGCGACGGTCTCGTAGGTCAGCCCGTGCCCGGCATGGACCTCGAGCCCCAGCGAATGGGCATAGGCCGCCATCTCGCGCAGGCGTTCGAGCTCGGCATCGCGCTCGGCAAACTTGCCCTCGTAGTGAAAATCGCAATAGGCGCCGGTGTGCAGCTCGACCACCGCCGCGCCGATCCGCGCCGATGCCGCGACCTGCGTCTCGTCGGCGCCGATGAACAGCGACAGCCGGCAGCCCGCTGCGCGCAGCGGCTCGATGAAATGCGCCAGACGGTTCTCGTCCTTTGCCACCTCGAGCCCGCCCTCGGTGGTGCGCTCCTCGCGTTTCTCGGGGACGATGCAGACCGCGTGCGGCTTGTGGCGCAGCGCGATGGCCTGCATCTCCTCGGTGGCCGCCATTTCGAGGTTGAGCGGCAGCGACAGCGTCTCCATCAGCCCGTCGATATCGGCATCCGAGATGTGCCGGCGATCCTCGCGCAGGTGGGCGGTGATGCCGTCGGCACCGGCCTCTTCGGCGATCTTCGCGGCGCGCAGCGGGCAGGGATAGGCGCTGCCGCGGGCGTTGCGCACGGTGGCGACGTGGTCGATGTTGACGCCCAGCCGCAGGCGTCCGGCATATTCGGTCATTTCGCTTCCTCGCGAGGCAGTAGTCGACGGGCGGACCCTAGCCGCTTCCGCGTTGCGGGGGAAACCGATTTCAGGGGAGTTCGGGGGAATTCAGCGCCGCTCGGGGGCGAGATTTTCACATGATTGACGCCGGGTTGGGGGCGGGCGGCAAAATAAACGTCGTCACATCATGAAAGTGTCATACTTTGTCTACGGACAGGCTGTATTTCAGTAAAACACTTTAGAGCAGATAATCGGAGCCTCATGACCGATATAGGCGAGCAGATCGGCGCCCTTCCCATGCATTGGGACAAGAAGGGCAACCTTCAGGTCCTCATGGTCACGTCTCGCGATACCGGGCGCTGGGTGATGCCGAAAGGCTGGCTGATGGACGGCAAGAAGCCTTGGGCCGCCGCCGAGATCGAGGCGCTGGAAGAGGCCGGGGCCGTCGGGCATATCGGCAAGGAGATCATCGGCACGTTCCATTACGACAAGGGGCTCGACGATGGCACCAGCCTGCCCTGCCGGGTCGATGTCTATCCGATGATCGTCGACAAGCTGAAGCGGCGTTGGAAAGAGCGCAACAAGCGCACGCGGCATTGGTTCACACCAAAGGCCGCCGCCAAGCGGGTGCAGGAGCCGGAACTGGCCGAGATGCTGCTGTCGCTGGTCGACAAGCCGCAAAAGCAGCCGGTCATCAAGCAACTGCTCAAGAAAGCGGGCTAGCCGCGCCTCAGTCTGGGGTGAAGGCGCCGAACACGCCGGCCGAGAACGTCAGCGGCGCACCGGGATGGGTTGTCACCCGCAGCACCCGTCCCACGACGATGGAGTGATCGCCCGCATCGTGCTGCGCCTCGGTGCTGCACTCGAACCGCGCGAGGCAGCCCTCGATCAACGGCACACCGTCGGCGCTCGCGGACCAGTCGGCGAGATCGAAGGACTCTGCATTGCGGGCAAAACCGCGGCATAGCGCGGCCTGATCGCGGCTCAGCACGTGAATGGCAAAGCGCTCGGCGGCCATGAACGAGGCGTAGCGCTGCGAGTCCTTCGCCGGCGACCACAGCACCAGCGGCGGGTCAAGCGAGACGCTGGCGAAGCTGTTGGCGGTGATGCCGATCGGGCCGTCCTTGGTGGCACAGGTGACCACGGTGACCCCGGTGACGAACTGCCCAAGGGCGTTGCGGAAGGCGCGGGGATCGGCTCCGGCAGGATCGAAGCTCTGCGGGATCTGGCTCATGCCGTGTCCTCTTGCCGTGTCGCCGTCGCGTCTCGCACGCCGTCTCTCCTCGTCTTGCCTCTGTGGTCTTATCGTCACGCGTGGGTAATGCGTGCTTCGGTCGAGCGGGGCAAGCAACGAAACTGTTTGCTGATGCACAGCCCCTCTCGCTCAACCTTGCGCACGAGGCGGTGAAGTCAAGCCGCCCGCGCCCTTTATTGCTTTGCTTTCCGACGCCTGTGGGGTGATTCCACGGGGCAGGGCGGGCCGGGGAGGGGTGTTGATTTTCGACAACAATCCCGGCGCCGACGGGGGCCAGGGGCGGCGCGGCGCCGATAGGCACTGGTGGCGCGTGTCCCGTTGCGGTAGTCAGTTACCAGAAAATAAAGGCCGCCAAACGATAAAAACCGGTGGCCACGAGTGGAGCAGTGTCGTCATGAAAACGATGGATATCGTCAACCGCACCCGGTCGGGTGTGGCCCGGAAAGGCTGTGCCGGTTCGTTCGCAACCGCGCTGCAACTGTCCGGGAGAGTCTGACAGACAGTTTACTCGCCCGTCCCCCGCTCGTCATCGAGACGCCTCTGCCACTGTCCCCTCGGGGGCGGCGCAGACGTGCTGCGCGATGATCCGAGCGAACTGAATTGCCGCCCCGGTGGATGCACCGCCTGCGTCCCGGGGTTCAACTGGCGGGAGCGTCGATCCTCGACGTTCCCGCTTTTTTTTGTGCTTTCCCTGCCGCTGAGCTCGGCCTTCGCCGGCCGCATGGATCAGGGTGGTCTCGGCATCGACGCGTCGGGCCGGCAGCCCCCACAATGCCACGCACCACAGCGCACGGTCGCGCAAAGACGCATTGCGCATCAACCAGTTAACCTGCCGTGGGCCGTCTCATGCACGGCCAGAGTCGTCCCGGCCGATGATCCCGGCCGGTGCTCTGGCGTGCTGCTCTGGTTTCTGGAGACGGAGACGCGCCTCAGCGGCGACGGTCGCGGCGCGACGACATCGGCTGGAACGCCACGCCCACATGCGCCTCGCAATAGGGCTTGCCCTGCTGCACGGGCAGGCCGCAGAACCAGAAATCCTCGGTCGCGGGGTCGCCCACCGGCCACTTGCAGGTGCGCTCGGTCAGCTCCATCAGCGTCAGGCGCTTGGCCTTCTTCTCGATCTCGCTGACCTTGGCCAGAGCCTCGGGGCTGATCTCGTTGGCCGAAGGCTGCGGCGGCAGCGGCTGGCCGGCCGGAATGATCTGCTTGCGCGCCGGCGACACGGCCGGACGGGTCTCGGGCACGGACGCCGCCTCTTCGCGCGGCGCAGTCTCGGCCGCAGGCGCCGCCGGGGCGGGCTTGGGCTTGGGCGCCGGCTTGGCATCCTTGACCGGCTTCGCCTCCTTGGCGGGTGCCGCGGCGGCCGCCGGTGCAGCACCGGAGCCGGTCCGGTTCGACAGACCGAGGCGGTGGACCTTGCCGATCACGGCATTTCTCGTGACACCGCCGAGCTCTTTCGCGATCTGGCTGGCGGATTGTCCCTCCGCCCACATCTTCTTAAGCAGCTCGACGCGCTCATCGGTCCAGGACATGACGTATCCTCATTGAAAAAGGCGGCCCTCTAACCGGACCGCCTGGAAATTCCGCGGGTGGCCCTATTGTAGTCATCGCATTCCGAGTTACAAGCCAAGCCCGCAGAGGAAAGGCCTACGCATGACCGATTATCCGCACAGAGATCCCGGCGAACGCCGCTTCGGGCAGGTGAACTGGCTCGGGCTCTACACGCTCTGCAGCCGCGAGGTGATGCGCTTCGTCAACGTCTGGACCCAGACGCTGCTGGCGCCGCTGGTCACCGCCGGGCTGTTCCTGATGATCTTCACCATCGCCATCGGTCCCCGTCGCGGAGACGTGATGGGCGTGCCCTTCACCGACTTCATCGCGCCGGGGATCCTGATGATGACGGTGATCCAGAACGCCTTTGCCAACACCTCGTCCTCGATCGTGGTCTCCAAGGTGCAGGGCAACATCGTCGACACGCTGATGCCGCCGCTGGCACCGTTCGAGCTGGTGCTGGGGTATCTCGCAGGCGGCGTGGCGCGCGGGCTGATCGTTGCCGTGGCGATCTCGGCCGGGCTTTTCGTGACAACCGGGCTGGTGCCGCAGCACCCGCTGATCCTGCTGGTCTTCGTGATCCTCGGCGCGGCCTTCTTGTCGGCGATGGGGATGCTGGCCGGGCTCTGGGCCAACAAGTTCGACCAGATGGCGGCGATCACCAACTTCATCGTCACGCCGCTGGCCTTCCTGTCGGGCACCTTCTACTCGGTCGAGGCGCTGCCGCCGGGGCTTTACGAGATCACCCACGTGAACCCGGTCTTCTACCTGATCGACGGCGCCCGCTACGGCATGATCGGGGTCAGCGACAGCACCCCGGGCTTCGGTTTCGTCATCGCTCTGGTCGCGACGGCGGCGGTGTTGCTGGCGGCATGGGGGCTGTTCCGGACGGGTTGGCGGCTGAAGGCCTAGGACCAACCGGCCTGAGCCGCGCCTCGCGCCAGGCCAGCAGCCCGGCGCCGGCCACGATGATGGTCGCGCCGAGCAGCGAGATCGCATCGGGCCGCACCGAGAACAGCAGGAAATCGTAAAGCGCCGCGAAGACCAGCGTGGCGTACCAGAACGGCGACACGAAGCTGGCATCGGCGCGTCGGATGGCCTGGATGAAGCAGGTCTGCGCCGAGGCCATCAGCACGCCCACGCCCGCGAGCGCCGCCCACTGTGCAGGGGTCGGCATCTGCCAGACCGCGAAGGCCGCGGCACTGGCGATGCAGGTGCCGATGAAATTGTTGATCAGCAGGATCTGGAACGCACCTTCGCGCCCCGAGAGCCGCTTGATCACCACCAGCTCCGCCCCGAGGCAGAGCGCCGCCCCCAGCGCCAGAAGTGCCGCCGGCTGGAACGCCTGCGGTGTCGGGCGCAGCAGGATCATCGCCCCCACCAGCGCGATCACCGCCGCCGAGACCCGCACCCGGCCGATCTTTTCCCCGAGGAACGGGATCGCCAGCAGCATCCCCACCACCGGGTTGAGAAAGCTGATCGCGGTGGCGTCCGAGAGCGGGATGAAGGCAGCGGCGGCGAACATGAAGCTCACGCCGCCCCAGCCGAACAGCACCCGAAGCGTGTGTACCGGCAGCGCCGGCCGGGTCATCTGCGGCCGCAGGATCAGCGCCGCGGTGGAAAACACCATGAGGGCGAAGACAAAGCGCCCCTGGCTGACCTGCAGCGGGTGCAGCGCCGGTCCCAGCGTGTCGGTGCCGAGCATCTTGGCCAGCAGGGTGGTGCCGGCGACGAAGCCGGAGGCGAGCAGGGTCAGGGCCGCGGCGAGCGGCGGGTTCGGGCGCACATCCATGCCCGCCCGTCTGCGCCCTCGGCGAGGGTTTGGCAAGCATCGGGGCGGTGCTGCAGCCCGGAAGGGTGTCGCCAGGCCAGGTCCGGGTGGCGTGGCGCACCGGGGCGCGCGCCTGCGTGCTGCGGCGGCGCCCTCTTGATCGGGGCGGGGAGACCTTGTATCCCGCCTGTCATGACTCGGGTTCTCGACCTCGGCGACCGCGCGCGTCTGCGTGAACGGTTCTACGGCGCCACCTTCACGGTGCTCGCGCGGCTATAAGCCTGTCATCGCCCGCCCCGGCGCGGGACAATGATGCCTCGCGCCCAGCCCAGCCATTCCCAATTCCGGAGAGGAACCCATGTCCGGCAAGACACTCTACGACAAGATCTGGGACGCCCATGTCGTCCAGCAGGACGAAGACGGCACCTGCCTTCTGTATATCGACCGCCACCTCGTGCACGAGGTGACCTCGCCGCAGGCCTTCGAGGGCCTGAGGATGACCGGTCGCACCGTGCGTGCGCCGCAGCGCACCATCGCCGTTCCCGACCACAACGTGCCGACCACGGTCGACCGCGAGAACGGCATCGAGAACGAGGAAAGCCGCATCCAGGTCGAGGCGCTCGACAAGAACGCCAAGGATTTCGGGGTCAACTACTACCCCGTCAGCGACGTGCGCCAGGGCATCGTTCACATCGTCGGCCCCGAGCAGGGCTGGACCCTGCCGGGCATGACCGTGGTCTGCGGCGACAGCCACACGGCCACCCACGGCGCCTTCGGCGCGCTGGCGCATGGCATCGGCACCTCCGAGGTCGAGCACGTGCTCGCCACGCAGACGCTGATCCAGTCCAAGTCGAAGAACATGAAGGTCGAGATCACCGGCCAGCTGCGCCCGGGCGTCACCGCCAAGGACATCACCCTGTCGATCATCGGCCACACCGGCACCGGCGGCGGCACCGGCTATGTCATCGAGTATTGCGGTGAAGCGATCCGCTCGCTGTCGATGGAAGGCCGTATGACGGTCTGCAACATGGCCATCGAGGGCGGCGCGCGTGCCGGCCTGATCGCGCCCGACGAAACCACCTTCGAATATGTGAAGGGCCGCCCGCACGCGCCGAAAGGCGCCCAGTTCGAGGCCGCTCTGTCGTGGTGGAAGACGCTCTATTCCGATGACGACGCGCATTGGGACAAGGTCGTCACCATCCGTGGCGAGGACATCGAGCCGGTCGTGACTTGGGGCACCTCGCCCGAGGACGTGCTCGGCATCTCGTCCAACGTGCCGTCCCCCGAGGACTTCACTGGCGGTAAGGTCGAGGCGGCCAAGCGCGCGCTGCAGTACATGGGGCTCGAGGCCGGTCAGAAGCTCACCGACATCAAGATCGACACGGTGTTCATCGGCTCCTGCACCAACGGCCGCATCGAGGATCTGCGCGCTGCGGCGGCGATCCTGAAGGGCAAGAAGGTCAAGGACGGCATGCGCGCCATGGTCGTGCCGGGCTCGGGCCTCGTCCGTGCCCAGGCCGAGGAAGAGGGCCTGGCGCAGATCTTCATCGACGCGGGCTTCGAGTGGCGCATGGCGGGCTGTTCGATGTGCCTCGCGATGAACCCCGACCAGCTGGCCCCCGGCGAGCGTTGCGCGGCGACGTCGAACCGCAACTTCGAGGGCCGTCAGGGCAAGGGCGGACGCACCCACCTGATGTCGCCCCAGATGGCGGCGGCAGCGGCGCTCACCGGTCACCTTACCGATGTGCGCGACCTGATGGAGGCACCGGTTACGGCCTGACGGCCGGGGCGTGGCCCCGGCTCCGGTCAGGAGGCGGTCACGAGGCCTTGCGAAGCTCGGTTTCCGACTTCAGCACCTCGTCGCCGTCCTCCTGCTCGATCCGGTAGGCCGGTTCGTCGTCGGAGGCGTCGCGCGTGACCTCGCTGCCCTTGATCTTGAGGGTGGTCTTGCGCGTGTACTTCTTGACGACCTTGCCGGTCCCGGTGCCGTTGCCCCAGTCCCATTCGACCTTGCTACCTTCGCTGTAAGACATCGCTGAACTCCTGGTATATCCTGGCGGCAAACGCCGGCCCTGCGGCGCCGGTTCCGCCCTCCGAAAGGACCCCGAGATGGAAAAATTCGAAAAACTCACCGGGATCGCGGCGCCGATGCCGCTGGTCAACATCGACACCGACATGATCATCCCCAAGCAATTCCTGAAGACGATCAAGCGCTCCGGCCTCGGCGTGCACGCCTTCGACGAGATGCGCTACCTCGATGACGGCTCTGAAAACCCCGATTTCGTGCTCAACAAGCCCGCCTACCGCGAGACCCAGATCCTCGTCGCGGGCGACAATTTCGGCTGCGGCTCCTCGCGCGAGCACGCCCCCTGGGCGCTGGCCGATTTCGGTATCAAGGCGGTGATCTCCACCTCCTTCGCCGACATCTTCTACAACAACTGCTTCAAGAACGGCATGCTGCCCATCGTGCTGCCGCAGGAAGCCGTGGACGTGCTGATGAAGGACGCCGAGAAGGGCGCCAACGCCCGCATGACCATCGACCTGGAGAACCAGGTCGTGACCACCTCGGACGGTGAGGAATTCCGCTTCGAGATCGACAGCTTCAAGAAGCATTGCCTGCTGGAAGGGCTCGACGATATCGGCCTGACCATGGAGAAGGTCGGCGCGATCGACAGCTTCGAGGCGCAGGCCGGACAGAGCCGCCCCTGGGTCTGAGCCGATCGCGACTGCAATCGGGAAGGCGGGGGCCGCGTGTCCCCGCCTTTCTCTTTTCTGAAGACTTGCGCCTCTGGCACCGCCCGGCCTGCCTCCGGCGGGGATATTTTTGGCCAGAAGAAGACAGGAGCGCTTCGCCCCATGCGTCTTCTGGCCTGAAATATCCCGGGGGAGGCGCCGCAGGCGGCGGGGGCAGCGCCCCCATTGTCGCGGCGGTCAGCCGGTGCGCGACAGGTCCATTTCGGGCACGTCGTCGCCGATCACCAGCTCCGCGTCAGTCGCCGCGACCACCTGCTCGACGGTGACGCCGGGGCCGGTCTCGAGCAGGTGCAGCCCGTCTTCGCGTGGCTGCATGACGGCGAGCTCGGTCACGATCAGGTCGACGCAGCGCTGCGAGGTGACCGGCAAGGTGCATTCCGGCACGATCTTCGAGGTGCCCTTGGCGCTGTGGATCATCGCCACGATGACCTTCTTGGCGCCGGTCACGAGGTCCATCGCGCCACCCATGCCCGGAACGAACTTGCCCGGGATCATCCAGTTGGCGAGATGGCCCTTGGCATCCACTTGCAGCCCGCCCAGCACCGTCAGGTCGAGATGGCCACCGCGGATCAGCCCGAAGGAGAAGGCGCTGTCGATGATCGACGCGCCGGGCACGGCGGAGACGAAGGTGCCGCCGGCATCGGTGAGGTGGCGGTCGGTCATGCCCTCGGGAGGGCGGTGGCCCATGCCGACCACGCCGTTCTCGGCCTGGAAGAACACGCCGAGGCTCTCGTCGAGGTGGTCGGAGACCAGCGTCGGGATGCCGATGCCGAGATTGACCAGCGATTTCGGCCGGATCTCGAGCGACACCCGGCGGGCGATGATTTCCTTCGGGTCCATGGTTTCGAAATCGCGCATCACATCGCCCTCTTGATCACGTGGTCGACCAGCACGCCCGGGGTCTTGACCGCGTCCGGGGGGATCACGCCGATCGGCACGATCTCTTCGGGCTCGGCGATCACCACATCGCCGGCCAGCGCCATGATCGGATTGAAGTTCGTCGCCGACAGCATGTAGGCGAGGTTTCCGACATAGTCGCAGCTTCGTGCCGCGATCAGTGCGAAATCGGCGCGCAGAGGTGGCTCCAGCAGATAGGTCTTGCCCTCGACCTCGACGGTCTGCTTGCCCTCGGCAATCAGCGTGCCGAGACCTGTCGGGGTCAGGATGCCGCCAAGCCCCATGCCGGCGGCGCGGATGCGCTCGACGAAGGTGCCCTGCGGCACCAGTTCGACCTCGAGCTCTCCGGCCTGCATCTTCTCCTGCACCACCGGGTTCACGCCGATGTGGCTGCCGATGAACTTCTTCACGCAGCCGGCGCTGACCAGCGGGCCGACCCCGGTATGGGGGCGCGCGGCATCGTTCACGATCATCGTCAGGTCGCGCTTGCCGGCTTCGGCCAGCGCGCGCACGATTCCGTCGGGCGTGCCGACGCCCATGAAGCCCGAGAGCATCACGCGGGCGCCGTCGGGGATCATCTCCACGGCCTCCTGCATGCTGATTGCCTGGTGCATGGTGGTCTTCCTCCTGTTCCGCTCGCAACTGTCGGGCTCGGTAAAGACCTTTCCACGGGCACTGGCCTTGCGGTAGGTCAAACAGTTGGCGAATTCGCCTATTCCGTGTTTCCGGAGCCCCATGTCCATATCTTGTGGGTGCTGGCGTCGGCGCCACAATCGAGGCGCGTCTGATGCAAAAACGCACCGATCTGAACACGAAACCGCCCGAATCCGAGTCCTTTGCTGCATGGATCCTTGCCGCAGCTCGGGAAAGTAGGCAAAAATTGGGCAATATTGAGGCATACCGTCCGCGTGGCGGCGTCTGGCAAAACAAGGCGCATGGCAAAGAACCGTGCCCGGCCGGACATAAGGGGCAAGACGATTGATCAAGCGTATGGTGAAAGCCGGGACGCGCGCCGTCCTAATTGCGTCGCTGGTGGCAATGCCAGCGTTGCTCCTGCCGCAGACCACGGCGGATGCGACCCAGATGATCGCGCTTCTCGCGCTGGTGGGCGCGCTGCTGACCTTCGTCGAGTATATCGGCGATTACCCCTCGATCATCGAGTTCCGCGATGCGCCGCCGTTCAACCGGCTGCGTTTCCTGGCGCTCTTTGCGACGGTGCTGATCCTGACCCTGATCTGCCGCGGCGAGGTGTCCCCGTCGGCGCTCAGCGAGGGCCTGCGCGCGCTTGGCCGGGGCATCGGGAACGTGCTCGATTTCCCTTACTCGCCGGTGCGGCTGATGGTGCTCGGCGCCTCGGCGGAGATGACGCTCGAGCAGGTCGACATGATCCGGACCCATGCGGGGATTGCCTATCTCGTGTCCATGCTGGCGACGGTGACCTTCGTGCTGATCGTGCGGGTGCTGAACTGGCCGATCCGGAAGGGCGCGTTCAACTTCTGGGTCAACCTGCCGCTCTTCGACCCGACCGCAGGCGGAGACGTGCTGCGCCGCCTGAAACGTGATGCCCACGTTAACATCGCCTTAGGGTTTCTTCTGCCATTCCTGATCCCGGCATTGATGAAACTGGCATCAGAGGCGTTTGCCCCGATCTCCTTGGCGAACGTCCACAGCCTTATCTGGATCACGAGCGCATGGGCCTTCCTGCCGGCAAGCCTGATCATGCGCGGCGTCGCGCTGATGCGCATTGCCGAACTGATCGAGGAAAAGCGCCGCCGCGCCTATGCGCAGGCGGATTTGCAGGCGGCCTGAGCCTTCTCCTGTCGCTGTGGCTGACCTTGCCGCTGCTGGCCGAGCCGCTGCGGCTGGCCATCTGGAACGCCGACCTGTCCCGCGAAGGGCCGGGGCTCCTGCTCCGCGATCTGCGCGACGGCGAGGGCGCCGGGCTGGTGGCCGAGGTTGCCGCCGTGGCCCCCGACGTGATGCTGCTCACGGATATCGACTTCGATCACGATCTCGTCGCGCTGGGTGCACTGGCCGCGCGGCTGGAGGAGGCGGGGCTGTCCTATCCCCATCGCTTTGCACAAAGGCCCAATACCGGCGTGCCAACGGGGCTTGATCTCGATGGCGACGGTCGTCTCGGCGGGCCGAGGGATGCGCAGGGCTACGGATGGTTCTCGGGGCAGGGGGGCATGGCGCTGCTGTCGACGCGTCCGTTGCAGTTGGAGGCGGACTTCACGGCGCTGCTCTGGCGCGATCTGCCGCGCAGCCGGATGCGCGGGGACGATCCTGCGCCCGAGGTCCAGCGCCTGTCCTCGGATGCACATTGGGTGATCGGGATCGAGGGTGGGCCGAGCCTGCTGGCCTGGAACGCCACGCCACCGGTCTTTGATGGGCCGGAGGATCGCAACGGCCGGCGCAACGCCGACGAGGCGGCGCTGTGGCGGCGCTATCTCGACGGCGCGCTTGGCGTACCGCCGGACCTGCCCGTGCTGATCGGCAACGCCAATCTCGACCCCGAGCGCGGCGAAGGCCTGCGCGAAGAGATGCGCGGCCTGCTGAAGGATCCGCGCCTGCAGGATCCGCTGCCGGGCGAGGCGACGGTGGCGTGGGATCAGACCGGGCCGATGCGGGTAAGCTACATCCTGCCCGCCGCCGGCCTGACGGTCCGCGATGCCGGGGTGCGCCCGGCCATCGAGGGGCAGCGGCACCGGCTGGTCTGGGTGGCGCTCGATCTGCCCTGACAGGCGGCGCCGACCCCCGCCTTTCTTGACCATCCCGCCCCCAGCGGCTACGCGGATCGGGACATTCCGAGGAGAGGATATTCCCATGAGCAACCCTTCGCTTCTCATCCTGCCGGGCGACGGCATCGGCCCCGAGGTGATGGCCGAGGTCCGCCGCATCATCGACTGGTACGGCGACAAGCGCGGCCTCGCCTTCGATGTGAGCGAAGACCTCGTGGGCGGCGCGGCCTATGACAAGCACGGCACGCCGCTGCATGACGACACCATGGCCAAGGCGCAGGAGGTCGACGCCGTCCTGCTCGGCGCCGTGGGTGGCCCGAAATACGATGTGCTCGACTTCTCGGTGAAGCCCGAGCGCGGCCTGCTGCGCCTGCGCAAGGAAATGGACCTTTACTCCAACCTGCGCCCGGCCCAGTGCTTCGACGCGCTGGCGGATTTCTCGTCGCTCAAGAAGGACGTGGTCGCCGGTCTCGATATCATGATCGTGCGCGAGCTGACTTCGGGCGTCTATTTCGGCGAGCCGCGCGGCATTTTCGAGGAAGGCAACGAGCGGGTCGGCATCAACACCCAGCGCTACACCGAATCCGAGATTGACCGCGTCGCGCGCTCGGCCTTCGAGCTGGCCATGCGCCGCGGCAAGAAGGTCTGCTCGATGGAGAAGGCCAACGTCATGGAATCGGGCATCCTCTGGCGCGAGGTGGTGACCGAGGTCGGCAAGGATTACCCCGAGGTCGAGCTCAGCCACATGTACGCCGATGCCGGCGCCATGCAGCTCTGCCGCTGGCCCAAGCAGTTCGACGTGATCGTCACCGACAACCTCTTCGGCGACCTGCTGTCGGATGCCGCGGCGATGCTGACCGGCTCGCTCGGCATGCTGCCCTCCGCTTCGCTCGGTGCCCCGATGGAGAACGGCCGTCCCAAGGCGCTCTATGAGCCGGTGCACGGCTCGGCGCCGGACATTGCAGGCCAGGGCAAGGCGAACCCGATCGCCTGCATCCTCTCCTTCGCCATGGCGCTGCGCTACAGCTTCGATCAGGGGGCCGAGGCCGAGCGTCTTGAGAAGGCGATCGAGACCGTGCTCGCCGACGGTGTCCGCACCGCCGACCTGCTGGGCGAAGAGGGCGTGACCCCGGTCTCGACCTCGGGCATGGGCGACGCGATCCTCGCGGCGCTCGACGCCAGCCTCTGAGGTGCGCGGGCCTGAGGGCCCTTGACCGATCTGATGTGACGCGGGCGGCACCCATGGTGTCGCCCGTTGTCGTTTGCGGGCTCAGTCGGATCTGGCGGTGGCCCGCTGAAGACGGTCGGAGACCGGTGTCTCGGGGCGGTCGCTGGCGGCGAGATCGCCGTAATGGGCGGCGCGCGTGGCGTGGTGCGCGGCGTGGCCGAGCCAGCGCATGGCATCGGTGAGGCCGAACACGTCGCGCACTTCCACGAGACCCGCATGTTCGCGCAGCAGCACCGAGCGGCGCAGCCGCCGGGTGCGCCCGGTGATCAGCTGTTCGAGCCGCTCCAGTCGCGCGGCGTCGGCGCGGGGCGGGTCGTCCGCCGCATAGCGCAGCGCCGCGCCAAGGGCGAGCGCCGGGCGGCGCAGGCCGGGGTCGCCGAGCAGCGGGCGCATCTGGTCTTCGCGGGTAAGCCGGTGGGCCAGCCGGGCCAGATGATCGTATTGGTGCAGAAGCGCCGCGTAGCGGTTGGCGGCAAGGGCATCTTCCGGCGCCGGGCTGATGCGTGCCAGAAAGCCGTGCAGGTCGTCGAGCGCGGGCTGCAGCCGCAGCACCGCCTGCGCGGGCAAGGGCCCGCCCTGCGGACGCAGATGGTCTCCGGCGGCGCGGAACAGTGCGCGCCGAATGCGAAGGGCGCAGCCGCCGGCCCCGTCCATCGCCGCGTGGGCATCGCCCAGCAGGCGACGGTCGAGCGTCTCGGTGAGTGTGGCGGCGCGGCCCGGCACGAGGCGCTCGATCAGCCGTGCAAAGGGCGCGGTGGCCGGCAGCATGACCAGTGCGCCAATGACGTTGAACAGGGTGTGGAACGTCACCAGCGCGGCGGGGTCATCCGGGGCGAAGGCGCGCGACAGCAGCGGCACGATGAGCCCCAGCATGGCAAACGCCACGGCGCCGGTGACGATGTTGTAGGCGGTGTGGGCGATGGCGGTGCGGCGCATGTCGCGCGAGCCGCCGACGGTGGCGAGGATCGCGGTGAAGGTGGTGCCCACATCCATGCCGATGACCAGCGCTGCACCTTGCCCGAGCGTGATCGCGCCAGAGGACAACAGCACCAGCGTCGTCGCCACCCCGGCGCTCGAGGATTGGATCACCACCGTCACGCCCGCACCGATGAGCAGCAGCAGCGCCCGACCGGCCCAGCTGTCGGGCGGCAGGATCTCGGGTGAGAGCCAGCTCTCGAAGCCGGCGGTGGCGTCCTTCATCATGTCGAGCCCGATGAAGATCAGGCTGAACCCGGCCAGCAACGCACCGAGCCGCGCCAGCCGTCCGCGCGCCATCGTCGCGGTGAGCGCGCCGACCAGAAGCCCGGGCAGGGCGATGGTGCCGAGCGAGAGCTTCAGCCCCAGCAGCGCCACGATCCAGCCGGTGATGGTGGTGCCGATATTGGCACCGTAGATCACCCCGATGGCCTGCGGGAAGCTCAGGAGTCCAGCGCCCACGAAGCCGATCACCGTCACCATCGTGGCCGAGGACGATTGGATCACCGCGGTGGTGGCCGCGCCCGAGAGCGCGCCGGTCAGCGGCGAGGTGGTGAAGCGGGCGAGGATGGCGCGCATCTGCCGGCTGGCGATCTCGCGCAGCGCGCCGGTCATCGACTGCATCCCGAACAGGAACAGTCCGACGCCGCCGAGAAGGCTCAGTATCTCGATGCTCATGCCACGATCTCCCGCGAAATCATCGCACTCGTGCGAATCCGCCGCAAGCGCGGCGCTTGGGCGCAGCGACCTCTTGTTGAGCCTGAGAAGCGGTGTAAGGCTCGGGTCATCTCTGTTTTGTAGAGTCGATCAACCGTCATGGGTCACAATGCCAAAGGCGCGCTTCTCGCGCTGCTCTCCTTCGCGCTCTATTCTGCCCATGACGTGGTGGTGAAGCTGCTGGGGGCGGTCTACAGCCCGTTCCAGATCGTGTTTTTCTCGGTGCTGTTCAGCTTCCCGCTGGTCAGCCTCATGCTGATCCGCGACACCACGCCGGGGCATCTGCGGCCGATCCACCCGTGGTGGACCGCGCTGCGCACCGTCTCGGCGGTGATCACCGGGCTCTGCGCCTTTTATGCCTTCTCGGTGCTGCCGCTTGCCCAGACCTACGCGATTATCTTCGCCCAGCCGCTGCTGATCACCGTGCTGGCGATTCCCATCCTTGGCGAGCAGGTGCGCCTGCGCCGCTGGATCGCGGTGCTGGTGGGGCTGGCCGGGGTGATCGTGGTGCTGCGTCCGGGCGCGACCGAGCTGACCCTTGGCCACGCCGCGGCGCTGGTGGCGGCCTGCTGCGGCTCGCTGTCCTCGATCGTGGTGCGCAAGATCGGCCACGAGGAGCGCTCGGTGGTGCTGCTACTCTACCCGATGATGACCAACGTCGTGCTGATGGCCTGCGCGCTGCCCTTCGTCTACCAGCCAATGCCGATCGAGCATCTCGGCGGGGTCGGGGTAATGGCGGTGCTGGCGCTGATCGCCTCCTTCGTGCTGATCGGGGCCTACAGGGCCGGCGAGGCGGTGATCGTGGCGCCGATGCAGTACTCGCAGCTGATCTGGGCCACGCTCTACGGCGCGCTGATCTTCGACGAATGGCCCGACGAGATGACGCTCGCGGGCGCGGTGCTGATCATCGGGTCGGGGGTCTACATCGTGCTGCGCGAGGGCCGCGGCAAGGCGTCCGAGAACACCCCGGTGCTGCGCACGCGCACCCGGTTCGAGACCGGCACCAGCCTGCGCATCGGGCCGCTTCTGAGGGCGATAAGGCGGCGCGAGAAAACCGTGCAAAAGAGCACGCAATGACCCTTGCCAAGGTCGGCGGGCTGGGGTATTCCGCCCGCCACGGTCGGAGTGTAGCTCAGCCTGGTAGAGCACTGTCTTCGGGAGGCAGGGGCCGGAGGTTCGAATCCTCTCACTCCGACCAATGAAACAAGGCGCCCCTCGGGGCGCCTTTTTCGTTTGCCCAATAATGTTGTCGCGGACGGTGCGACGGGCTCAGGCGGGCATCACCGTGGCCAGCGCCGCCATCCCCAGCGCGATCCGAGGGGTGGCGGGGCGGTTGTCCGGCCGGGGTGGGCGAGCGCGGTCGGGGGCTGCGGCGAATGGCCCGCGAATCGTCGATGCCTGCGGATGGCGTGCATTGCCTGCTCGGAGCAACCTTGTCCCAGCATGCGGGCGGGGAGGATTTCCCGCCACCGGGGAACATTGTCGCACGAAAAGAACAGATTTACGTATTGTGGTGCGAGCGTGGGAAGGTATCCTCCAAATGCCGCGCCGCTTGCGCCCTGTCCTGCGGAGCGCCGCGCCGCGGGATCTTTGTTCCCGGCGGTCGTCCTCGCAACAGCCGCTTCGCCCTTGCGACAGGCTCGCGTTGCGCCAAGTAAGGGGCAAGTTTCAGCGAAAGGGGACACTCCGCGATGAACACCCGTATTCTTGGCATTGCTGCCACCGCAACCGCCCTTATGACCTCCGCCGCCCTTGCCGCACCGCTTGGCCCGCTGGTCACCGCGCCCGAGCTCGACGCCGCGCTGCAGTCGGAAGACGCCCCGCTGGTGCTCGACATCCGCGGCGAGGCCTATGAGGAGGGCCATATCGAGGGCGCCGTTTCGGCCCCGTATGGTCTGTTCCGCGGCCCGGCCGACAATCCCGGTCAGATCGTGCCGGTCGACCAGCTCGAGACCACCTACGAATCGCTGGGCCTCGAACCGGGCGAGCCGGTGGTGATCGTCACCCAGGGCGCCACCGACACCGAATTCGGCGCCGCCGCCCGCGTCTACTGGACCCTGAAGAGCTCGGGCTTCACCGAGCTGTCGATCCTCAATGGTGGCGCGCAGGCCTGGGCCAATGCCGGTCTGCCGGTCTCGACCGAGGCGGTCGATCCGCAGCCGACCGAGCTGTCGATCAGCTGGGACGACACCTGGACCGCCGACACCGAAGAGGTCACCGCCGTGGTCGAGGGCACCGGAGACGCGGTGCTGGTCGATTCGCGCCCCGAGGATTTCTTCCTCGGCAAGAAGGCGCATGGCGCCGCCGAGAAGCCGGGCACGTTGCCGGGCGCGGTCAACTATCCCTACACCCGCTTCTTCCAGTCCGGCGCCACCGCCATCGGCCAGGTGACCGACGCGACCGAGCTGCGCGATGCGCTCGGCCTGAGCGGCGAAGAAGAGGTCGTGTCGTTCTGCAATACCGGCCACTGGGCGGCGACCAACTGGTTCGCGCTGAGCGAGCTGGCGCAGCTCGAGGACGTCAAGCTCTACCCCGGCTCGATGGTGGAATACTCCAAGACCGGCGGTGAGATGGCCAATGCGCCGGGCCTGATCCGCAATCTGCTGAACCAGTTCATGGGCAGCAACGGATGAGCCAGGCGGTAACTCCTGACACCCCGGCGGCCGCCGCCGGGGGTTGGTCGAAACGCGCCGGGCTGCTGCTCGGCGCGCTTGTCGTTGTGGCGATGGTCAGCCTTTTCGCCGGGGCGCGCTACGGCATGCTCCTGGCCATCGGGCTTGGCTTCGGCATCGCGCTCGAGGGCATGCGCTTCGGCTTTGCCGGCCCGTGGCGGGCGATGATCCTGCGCCGCGAGCCCTCGGGGGTGATCGCGCAGCTTCTGTCCATCGCGCTGGTCGCGGTGGTTGCGATCCCGCTGCTGGCGAGCCATCCCGGCGAGCTGGTCGGCGCGCAGGCCCCAGTGGGTTTCGCGATGATCGGTGGCGCCTTCGTCTTTGGCGCCTGCATGCAGATCGTGCTGGGCTGCGGCTCGGGCACGCTGGTCAATGCCGGCAGCGGCAATCCGGTGAGCCTCTTGGCGCTGCCATTCTTCGCGCTGGGCAGCTTTGCGGGGGCGTGGAACCTGATCTGGTGGACCGATCTCGGCGCGCTGCCGATCATCACCTTCGGCGGCACCTCGGGGCTGATCCTCACGCTGGTGCTGATCGCGCTGGCCGTGGGCCTGTTCCTGTGGCGCGCGGCGCCCGGAGCGGTGAAGCTGAGCCGCCGCCACGCCATCGCGGCGCTGGTGCTCGCGGCGCTGGCGATCGGCAATCTCGTGGTCGCGGGCCAGCCCTGGGGCGTGGTCTACGGGCTCGGCCTCTGGGCCGCCAAGGGCTTCTCTGTGCTGGGCGGAGACCTCTCGGCCTCGGCGTTCTGGGCCGCGGCCGGTTCGATGGAGCGGGTGCAGTCGAGTCTGCTGACCGATTACACCTCGCTGACCAATATCGGCATCATCGCCGGCGCCTTCGGCGTGGCGGCCTGGCGGCGCGGCGCGCTGTCGGCGGCGCTGCCGGGCTATCCGGCACGGGCCTGGGTGGCGACGGTGGTGGCGGGCTTCCTGCTCGGCTACTCGTCGCGGCTGGCCTTCGGCTGCAACGTTGGGGCGTTCTTCTCGGGCATCTCGACCGGCAGCCTGCACGGCTGGGTGTGGTTCGTGGCAGCGTTCTGCGGCGCGTTCTACGGCATCAAGCTGCGGCCGATCCTGGGGCTGGAGGCGCGGACATGACCCGCGCTTTCACCGCGTCCCTGTCGCTGGTGTTCATCGTGGCGCTGGTCGGGTTCGATCTGGTGACCTCGGACCTGAACCCCTACCAGGCACCCGCCGCCTTCGCCCTCGGCTCCGGAGCCGTGGCCTCCGGCGGTTTCTGCGGAGCCCTTCCGAACTGATCTGTGGAGACCGGCGGCCTCGGCGCGCCGGTCTTTTGCCCGCGATGTCCCGGGCGGAGAGCGTGGCGGCCTCGGGTCCGTGTTCCCGGCTTTCACACCTCAGGGTTGACTCGACTCGGGGGATTGATGCTCCTGACTGAAGATTTCAGCAGGATTTTCGATCAATGAACTTCGCATGTCTTGGCTTCGTCGCGGGGCTCGCTGGAGCCCTCCTCCTCCAGCCCGCCATTGCCCAGCAGGGCCGACCGCCGCCCAAGCCCAACGATCCCGATGACTTCGTGCGCTACATCTTCGAGGTGAATGCCTGCGTGCTGACGGAGGCGCAGATCTTCGAGATCTACCAGCAGGCGGGCCATGGCCTCATGGGGGCCAACAACGCGGTGATCGCGGTCTCGAACCGCGAGGATAACGAGGTGCTGAGCCGCGAGCCCTTCACCTATCGCTACTACGGCTCGGAGTATTGCAGCTTCTGAGCCGGTCTCAGATCCGGCGCAACGCCGCCAGCGCCACCACCGGGCCGGTCGCGACGCCGCCGGGTGCGCCGCCGGCGGGTTCGTCGGTGATCGCCAGCGTGGCGTTGAGCATCAGCGGGCGAAGGTCCTCCGGGATCGGCATCGCCGCCTGACCGGCCTCGGGCATCACCCCGAGCGAGATCGGCGCCGCCTCTCCGGCGATCAGCCAGAGCTCGAAATCACGGCCCTCGGGCGGGGCCTCGCCGCCGACCGAGACGCGCATCTCGCCACGGTCTTCATCGTAGAGCGCCGCCAGCCGCACCGAGCCGTCCTCGGAGACCATGTCGGAAACCCACATCGGCCCCGGCCCGGTCGCAAGCGGCGCACCGAACCACAGCACCGCCGCCAGCATCGCCGTCGAGAGTGCCCCGGCGGCGGCGATCCAACGCCATGGCGACGGGCGCGGGCTCTCCGCAAACAGCCGCCCCTCCAGTCCGCGCCAGAGCGCCGCGGGCGGCGCGACCGGCGCCAGGGCATCGTTGAGAGGATCGAGCCGGGCCTCCCACAGCGCCACCTCGGCGGCAAAGACCGCATCGCGCCCGATCCGTGCCGCCACCGTGCCACGGGTGGCGTGATCCAGCGTGCCGAGCGCGTATTCCCCGGCAAGGGCGATGTCGTCTGTCGAAAGGTCGGTCACGGCGAGAGGCAATTCCGCAGCTGGATCAGGCTGCGGCGCAGCCAGCTTCGCATGGTGTTGAGCGGGACCGAGTAGCGCTCGGAAAGCTCGAGATAACTTTCGCCCTCGACATAGGCAAGCCGCACCGCTTCGGCCCGTTCGGGCATCAGCCCCTCCATGCAGCCCTCGATGCGGCGGCCCTCGGAGCTGGTGATCGCGGTGGCCTCGGGGTCGGGGCCGGGATCGGCGATCTGCTCGGCAGCATCAAGCGTGTAGGAGCCGCTCCGCAGCGCCCGCAGCCGGTCGATGGCGTGGTTGCGCGTCACGGTGTTGAGCCAGGCGGCGGGGCTCGCGAGGTCCGGCGCGAAGCGGTCGGCGCCGTGCCAGATCTTGACGAAGACCTCTTGCAGCGCGTCCTCGGCCTCGCGGCGGTCCTTCAGCAAGCTGAGGCATATGGCGAAAAGCTTGGGCGAGGCGGCCTCGTAAAGCGCCTTGAACGCGCTGCGGTCGCGCAGGGCGACGCGGGCCAGCAGGTCGGCGAGGTCGGCCGCTTGGGTGCTCATGTCGGGCGTCAGGCTCCTTGCGAGGTTTTTTCGCCGGAAGTGAAACTTTTCTCACGCCCGCTCCGTCTCTTACTGCGTGACCATGACAAAGCGAGGCGAGTGTGACAAGCGCAGGCATGAAAACCGCCGTGATCGGCAGCGGCATCTCGGGATTGGCCACCGCGTGGCTGCTGGGGCCGCACCAGGATGTGACCCTTTTCGAGGCTGACGCACGGCCCGGCGGCCATGCCCGCACGGCCGAGGTTGACGGGGTCTCGGTCGATACCGGCTTCATCGTCTGCAACCGGCGCACCTATCCGCTGTTCATCCCGCTGCTCGAGCATCTGGGCGTCGAGCTGGCGCCAAGCGACATGAGCTTTGCGGCGAGCTTCGGCGGCGGCAAGCTGGAATACGGGACCACCCGCACGCTCGACCTCTTTGCCCAACCGCGCCGGCTGGCCGACCCGTCGCACTGGCGGATGATCCGCGACACCCTGCGCTTCTTCAAGGGCGCGCCCGATCACGTCGAACCCGGTACCAGCATCGGCGAGCTGATCGCCAAGATGGGGCTGGGAGCAGAGTTCCGCGACCGCTTCCTGATGCCGATCTCGGGCGCGATCTGGTCGACCCCGACGCAGGACATGCTCGATTTCCCGGCCGAGAGCTTCGTGCGTTTCTTCGAGAACCACGGCCTGCTGACCGTGAACGACCAGCCGAAATGGCTGACCGTGAAGGGCGGTTCCGCGCGCTATGTCGAGGCGATCCTCAAGGCCACGAAAGCGGATCTGCGGCTCGGCTGCCCGGTCTGGCAGGTGCGTCGCGATGGCGATGGCGTGATCGTGACCAGCGCGCGCGGCGAAGAGCGCTTCGACCGGGTGGTGATGGCGACCCATGCGCCGCAGAGCTTCGAGATGCTCGACCGGCCCGACCCGCAGGAGCGCGCCATCCTGAGCGCCTTCCGCACCGAGCCCAACCGCATGGTGCTGCATTCCGATACCAGGCTGATGCCGCGCACGCGCAAGATCTGGTCCTCGTGGAACTATGTTACCGAGGCCGAGCAGATGCTCACCGACCGCCCGATCAGCCTGTCCTACTGGATGAACCGGCTGCAGCCTCTGGGCACTGACACGCCGCTGATCGTCACGCTCAATCCCGAGATCGAGCCGGTGAACCTGCATGACGAGGCGGTTCTGGACCACCCGCAATTCGACGCGGCCACGCTCTCGGCGCAGGCGCGCCTGTCCGAGATCCAGGGCCGGGGCGGGGTCTACTATGCCGGCGCGTGGACGCGCTACGGCTTCCACGAGGACGGCGTGCTCTCGGCGCTGCGGGTGGCGCAGGCGATGGGCATCGACTGGCCGCTCGGCGCCGATCCGTGGGGCGGCAGCGCGGCGGTCGAGACGGATGGCGCGCTGGAGGCGGCGGAATGACCGATCTCTGGCACGGCGCCTTGGTGGATTGCCGGATCTGGCATGCCCGCAAGGGCGATGTCGACCGGCAGTTCCGCTATCGCGCCAGCTACCTGGCGCTGCCGGTCGACGATTTCGAGGACGGTCGGCTGCCGATCCGTCCCGACCGGCGCGGGCTCTGGTCGGTGCGGCCACGCGACTACGGTCACCGCGATGGCGCCTCCATGGTGACGTTCATCCGCGAGCAGCTCGCGCCGGTGGCGCTGGCGCATTGCGAGGTCACGGTGGTCACCATGCCGCGCTCGCCTCTCTACGGCTTCAACCCGGTGAGCTTCTGGCTGGCGCGTGACCACAAGGGCCTGCGCGCGGTGCTGGCTGAGGTGTCCAACACCTTCGGGGAGCGGCACTTCTATCTCTGCCACCACCCCGACAATCGCCCCATCTCGCGCTCGGACCGGATCACCGGGCGGAAGCTCTTCCACGTGTCGCCCTTCCTGCCGCGCGAGGGGCATTACGTCTTCCGCTTCGATCCCGGCCCGGACCGCTTCGGGGCCTGGGTCGACTGGATCGGCGAGGGCGGAGAGGTTAAGCTTCAGACCTCGATGAGCGGCCCGGCGCGGCCGCTGACCCGGCCCGCGCTGACCCGTGCCAAGTGGCGCCATGCCTTTCAGGCGCAGAAGGTGATCGCGCTGATCCATTGGCAGGCGCTGAAGCTTGTTCTCCGGGGCGTCCGCGTTATCTCGAAACCAGAACAGCTCGCACAGCGAGGTTCGGAAGCGACAGGGGGTGCGGGGCACGATGTTTGAACGTCAGATTGAAAGCAAGCTGCTGAGTTGTCTCGACAAGATCGAGTGTGGCAGTCTCGCGCTGACCACGCCGGACGGCAAGGTTCGGCGCTTCGAGGGGCGCCAGCCGGGGCCGGCGGCGGACCTGACCATCCGCGACTGGCGCACCGTGCCGGCGGCGGCGGCCAAGGGTGATATCGGCCTGACCGAGGCCTATCGCGACGGCTGGTGCGACAGCGACGATCTCGCTGCCTTCCTGGTCTTCGGGCTGAAGAACGAGGAGGCGCTGGAGCCGTTCCTTTACGGCCACGCCTGGCAGTCGCTGCTGATCCGGGCGCTCTACCTCTTCAACCGCAACACCAAGCGCGGCTCGCGGCGCAACATCCAGGCGCATTACGATCTCGGAAACGATTTCTACAAGCTCTGGCTCGACGAGACGATGACCTATTCCTCGGCGATCTTCTCGCCCGAGGATGTCGGGACAGCCGACCCGCTGGTCGCGGGCCAGCACCGCAAGTACGACCGCATCCTCGAGGGGCTGGGCGCGGAATCGGGCCGGGTGCTCGAGATCGGCTGCGGCTGGGGCGGCTTTGCCGAGCGCGCCATGCAGCGCGGCGATTTTGCCCCCAAGGGCCTGACGCTGTCGCATGAGCAGGCCAGCTTCGCCCAAGAGCGTCTGGGGCGCGAGGCCGAGATCGTGCTGCAGGATTACCGCGACGAGTACGGGACCTTCGACCACGTGGTCTCGATCGAGATGTTCGAGGCGGTGGGGGAGCGCTACTGGCCGACCTATTTTGAGAAGGTCGCCCACGTGCTGAGCCAGAAAGGCCGGGCGATGATCCAGACCATCACCGTGGCGGACCGCTATTTCGACCGCTACCGCGCCGGCGGCGACATGATCCGCAGTTTCATCTTCCCGGGCGGCATGCTGCCCTCGCCGCCGGTTTTCGAGTCGGTCGCCGGCAAGGCCGGGCTGCGGGTCGAGGACAACCACGCTTTCGGGCTCGATTACGCGCGCACCCTGCGCGACTGGCTCGATCGCTTCGACGCAAAGGTGACCGAGGTGCGCGGCCTTGGCTTCGACGATGGCTTCATCCGGGTCTGGCGCTTCTATCTCGCCGCCTGCATCGCCTCGTTCGAGACTGGCCGCACCAACGTGCATCAATACCGGCTGGCCCATGCCTGATCGCTCGACGTCCCCCCGCATCTGGATCATGGGCGCCTCGGACGGGATCGGCGCCGAACTGGCCCGCGCCTACGCCCGACGTGGCGCGCGGCTGGTGCTCTCGGCGCGCTCGGAGGAACCTCTGCACAAGCTCGCCGACGAGATCGGCGGCGCCGAGGTGGTGACGGCGGATGTCTCGGACCTCGAAAGCCTGCAGGCGGCGGCAGACAAGATCGCCGAGGGCGGGCTGCTCGACAGTGCGATCACGCTGGCGGCGCTCTACGATCCCGGCAAGGTGATGGAGATCGATCCTGCGTTCGCCGCCAAGATCGTCACCGTGAACCTCACCGGCACCTTCCATTTCGCCCGCGTCGCCGAGCCGCTGCTGCGCGATGGCGGCGATCTGGTGCTGACGGGCTCGGTGGCGGGCTATATCGGCCTGCCGCAGGGCCAGATCTATTCCGCTTCCAAGGCCGGGGTGATCAACCTCGTGGAAAGCCTGCGCGCCGAGCTGGCCCCGAGGGTCAACGTGCGGATGATTTCGCCGGGCTTCGTCGACACCCGGCTGACCAAGAAGAACGACTTCGATATGCCGGCGGTGATCCAGCCCGACGACGCGGCGGGACGCATCGTCAAGGGGCTCGACGGCAAGCGTTTCGAGGTGCATTTTCCGCGCCGCCTGACCCTGTCGCTGAAGCTGATGCAGACGCTGCCCTATGCGATCTCGATGCGGCTGACGCGCAAGCTGGTGCAATGAGGCGAGCGCTGGCGCCGCTGGTGCTGCTGCTGGCGATCGCCTTTGCCGTGTCGCCTGCCGTCACCGGGGGCTTTCCGGGGCTCTCGCCCACGCAGTTCCCGGTCGTTCAGTCGCGCTGGCCGGTGCAGCCGGTGGGCTGGGCGTTCTCGATCTGGGGCGTGATCTTTCTGCTGCTGATCGGCGGCGCGGCCTACGGTCTCTGGCGGCACCGCCTCGACCCCGCGTGGCAAGCGATGCGCGGGCCCTTGGCGGTGAGCCTAGGGCTCGGCATGTTCTGGGTCGCGGCCTCGAACTGGCAGCCGGTGCTGGCCACGGTTCTGATCATCTTCATGGCCGCAGCCGCCACCGAGGCGCTTCTGCGCGCCCCGCGCGCGTGGGCCGCGCGGCTTCCCGTCGGGCTTTACGCCGGCTGGCTGACGGCCGCGGCCGGCGTTGCGATGGGGGCGAGCCTCAGCGGCTACGGCGTGCTCTCGGCGCAGTCCGCGGCGCTGGTGCTTTTGTCGCTGCTCTTGGTGATCGCGGGCTTTGTGCTGTGGCTGCGCCCCTCGGCCCTGGCCTATGCCTTCGGCGTGGGCTGGGCCTATATGGGGGTGATCGTTGCCAATCTCGAGATCTCCAACACGCCGGTCATCGCCTTGGCGGCGGTGGGCATCGCGCTGGTGGTGGCGGTCCCGCTGCTGCGGCGCGCGGGACCGGCCTGATGTTTGGCTCAGCCGTGGATCCAGCGGGTGATCATCAGCCCCGCCCAGGCCGAGCCACCGGTCAGCGCCGCGCCCCAGAGCGAATCGATGATCACCTGATTGTAGGTCCAGCCCCTGAGAGTCGCGAGGTTGGTGAACTCGTAGGTGCCGTAGCACATCAGCCCCAGCAGCGCGCCGCCGAACAGCGCCTGCACCGGGCGACCGGCGCTCAGCGCCGGGGCCGAAACGAAATAGAGCAGGCCGACGATGTAGAAGGCGTAGAACATCGCCGCCGGGCCGAGCCGCAGCGGATCGGCGAGCATGTCGCCCACGTGACGCTCGAAGACAGGTTTGATGATCGTGGTGATGCCGATGATGTCGATCACCAGAAAGATGATCAGGGTCGAGGCGTAGAGGGTGACAAGATGCATGCGCGTTTCTCCTGCGGTTTCCCAAGGAACGAGTCGCAGGCGCGAAAAGTTGCGCGTTCGGGTGAGTGGCGCGGCAGCGCCGGAGGGAACGATGTCGAACGGGAGGATGGCATGGCGAAAGGTCTGATTCGGGGCGTCAGCGGCGGCGCCCGTGGTTCGGTGTCTGCGGAGGGCTGAGAGCATGGCGAAGATGCGCAAGAAGGCCGACCTGCCACAGAAGATCTGCGCCAGTTGCGGGCGCCCCTTCGCGTGGCGGCGCAAATGGGCGCGGGACTGGGAAGCGGTGAAATACTGCTCCGACCGTTGCCGCAGCGAGGCGAGGGCCGGCGCATGACGGAGACGCTGCGATTCGTGCTGGGCGATCAGCTGACGCGCTCGCTCTCCGCGCTGTCGGATCTCGACCCCGAGGCCGACGTGGTGCTGATGGTCGAGGTCGGAGACGAGACGAGCTACGTGCGCCATCACCCTCAGAAGATCGCGCTGATTCTCTCGGCCATGCGCCACTTCGCCGAGGAGCTGCGCGAGAAGGGCGTGACGGTCGACTACGTCAAGCTCGACGACACCGACAACACGCACAGCTTCTCCGACGAGCTGGCCCGCGCAGTGAAGCGCCACAAGCCCAAGCGCATCGTCGCGACCGAGCCCGGGGAGTGGCGCGTCTGGGAGATGATGCGCGACTGGGAGAGCGATCTGGATCTGCCGGTGGAGATCCGCGCGGATGACCGGTTCTATTGCTCACGCGACGATTTCGCCAAGCTCGTGGAGGACAACAAGACCGGGCGGATGGAGTATTTTTACCGCGAGATGCGCCGCCGGACGGGCCTCTTGATGGAGGAGGGCGAGCCGGCGGGCGGCGCGTGGAACTTCGACGAGGACAACCGCAAGTCGCTGCCCAAGGGGCTCGAGACGCCGCACCGGATGCGGTTTCGCCCCGACGCGATCACCGAAGAGGTGCTCGAACTGGTCGCCGCCCGCTTCGACAATCATTTCGGCGATCTCGAAGGGTTCGGCTGGGCCGTCACCCGCGAGGAGGCGCTGCGGGCGCTGCGGCATTTCCTGAAGGAGTGCCTGCCCACCTTCGGCGACTACCAGGATGCCATGAAGAGCGGCGAGGATTACCTGTTTCACGGGTTGATCTCGCCCTATCTCAATATCGGCCTGCTGACCGCCCACGAGGTCTGCGAGAAGGCCGCGCAGGCCTATGCCGATGGCGAGGCGCCGCTCAACGCGGTCGAGGGCTTCGTGCGGCAGATCCTCGGCTGGCGCGAGTTCGTGCGCGGCATCTACTGGACCGAGATGCCGGACTACGTGGAGAGCAATTTCCTCAACGCCAAGCGCGACCTGCCGGCGATGTACTGGGGCGCCGAGACCGACATGCGCTGCATGTCGGAGTGCATCGGCGCCACCCGGCGCAACGCCTATGCCCATCACATTCAGCGCCTGATGGTGACCGGCAACTTCGCCCTTCTGGCCGGTGTCGAGCCGCGCCAGATCGAGCAATGGTATCTCGAGGTCTATGCCGACGCCTTCGAATGGGTCGAGCTGCCCAACGTGCATGGCATGGTGATGCACGCCGACGGAGGACGGCTTGGCTCAAAGCCCTATGCTGCCTCGGGCAGCTACATCAATCGCATGTCGGACTACTGCAAGACCTGCGACTACAGCCTGAAACAGAAGACCGGCAAGGAGGCCTGCCCCTTCAACTATCTCTACTGGAATTTCCTGATCGAGAACGAGGACAAGCTTGGCGACAATCACCGCATGGGGCTGATCTATGGCAGCCTGCGCAAGAAGAGCGAGGCCGAACGCGAGGAGATCACGCGCTCGGCCAAGGCCTTTCTCGATGGCGGCGACTGGCCCTGAGGGCCGCGCCGTTCAGGATCGTCACTCGGCGGCGATGCCGTCGGTGAACTGAAGCCGCGCCAGCCGGGCATAGAGCCCGTCCTCCGCCACCAGCGCGTCGTGGCTGCCCTGCGCCACCACGCGGCCCTGATCCATGACTATGATGCGGTCGGCCTTCTTCACCGTGGCAAGGCGGTGCGCCACGATGATCGTGGTGCGGCCCTCGGCCAGCCGGTCGACCGCGGCCTGCACCGCGCGCTCGCTTTCCGCGTCGAGCGCCGAGGTGGCTTCGTCGAGCAGCAGCACCGGCGCGTCGCGCAGGATGGCGCGGGCGATGGCGATACGCTGCTTCTGGCCGCCCGACAGCATCACGCCGCGCTCGCCCAGGTAGGTGTCGTAGCCCTCGGGCAGGCTTGAGACGAAGCCATGCGCCGCGGCAGCCTTGGCGGCCTCCTCGATCTCGGCGTCAGAGGCGTCGGGGCGGCCGAAGCGGATGTTGTCACGCGCCGAGGCGGCGAAGATCACCGGATCCTGCGGCACCAGCGCGATATGCTCGCGGAAGGCGTCGCGCGACAGGGTGTCGAGCGCCATGCCGTCCAGTGTCACCCGGCCGGCATCGGGGTCGTAGAAACGCTGGATCAGCTGCACGATGGTGGTCTTGCCGGCGCCAGAGGGGCCGACCAGCGCCACGGTTTCGCCGGGCTGGATGGTGAGGTCGAGGTCCGCCAGCGCCGAGACGCCGGGCCGAGACGGGTAGGAGAACTGCACATGCTCGAAGCCGATCTCGCCGCGCACCGGGGCGGGCAGGGCGGCGGGCTGTGCCGGATCGGTGATCGCGTCTTCGGTGTGCAGCAGCTCCACGAGGCGCTCGGTGGCGCCGGCGGCGCGCTGCAGCTCGCCGAAGATCTCCGACAGCGCCGCCACGGCGCCGGCGACCATCACCGAGTAGATCACGAACTGCACCAGCGCGCCGGGGCTCATGTTGCCGGCGCGCACGTCCCACGCGCCCATCCAGAGCACGCCGACGATCCCGGTGAAGACGAGGAAGATCACGATGGCGGTCATCAGCGCCCGCACCCAGACCCGGCGACGGGCGGCGTCGAAGCTCTTTTCGGTGACCTCGGCAAAGGCCCCGCGCGAGATCTCTTCGTGCGTGAAGGACTGCACCGTCTGCACCGCCTGCAGCGCCTCGGCGGCGTTGCCCGAGGAGGCGGCGATCCAGTCCTGATTCTCGCGGCTGAGCTTGCGCAGGCGGCGGCCCAGCGTGAGGATCGGCACGATGACGATGGGCACCAGCAGCAGCACCAGCGCGGTGAGCTTGGCCGAGGTCAGCAGCATCAGCGCGAGGCCGCCGACGAAGATCAGCAGGTTGCGCAGCGCGATCGAGACCGAGGAGCCGATCACCGACAGGATCAGCGTGGTGTCGGTGGTGATCCGGCTCAGCACCTCGCCGGTCATGATGCGCTCGTAGAACACCGGCGAGAGGCCGATGACCCGGTCGAACACCGCCTTGCGAATGTCGGCCACCACGCGCTCGCCCAGCCGTGTCACCAGCGCGTAGCGCGCGGCGGTGCCGATGGCGAGCAGCCCGGCAAAGCCGAGCGCCGCGAGGAAGTAGCGATCGAGCAGCGCGCCGTCCTCTGCGTTGAAATTGTCGATCACCCGGCGGACCGCCATCGGCAGGGTCAGCGACACCGTCGCGGTGGCGATGAGAGCCAGCGTGGCGGCGACCATCAGCGCCTTGTAGGGCGCCATGTAGGGCCATAGCGCCGCAAGCGATCCGAGCTTGCGGGATTTGTCTCGCTCCTCCGCCACGGCGGATGCGGGGTTTCCGTGAGCCATTGCTCCTCCTGTCCTGCGCCGAGCCGTTTTGCCATGAAAGGCGCAGGATTCAAGCCGCGCGTTGCCGCAGAGGGGGCAGAACCGTGGGATTCCACGGATTCGGAGGGGCTGGCTCAGCTGGAACGGGAAATCTGGGGTAAATCTGGAGCGGGCGACGGGAATCGAACCCGTATCTCTTGCTTGGAAGGCAAGGGTCTTACCATTACACAACGCCCGCTCGGCTGGATGGCTGGATATTTCATGGGCGCCAGAGCGTCAAGCCGGGTCTCGCGGGCGGTTTCAGAAACCGGCACCACGGTCTAGGCTCAGGGCATGGAATTGCTGATCGTCTATCACAGCCGCACCGGCGGCAGCCGCCAGATGGCCGAGGCCGCATTCGAGGCCGCCCGCGAGGAATGCGACGTGCGTCTGCTGCGTGCCGAGGAGGCCGGTCCGGGGGATCTCTTGCGGGCACAGGGCTACCTGTTCTGCGCGCCCGAAAACCTCGCCGCGCTGTCCGGCGCGATGAAGGAGTTCTTCGACCTCTGCTATTACCCGGTGCTCGGGCAGATCGAGGGGCGGCCCTATGCGCAGATGGTCTGCGCCGGGTCGGATGGCGCGAACGCGGCGCGCCAGACCGCGCGCATCGCCACCGGCTGGCGACTGCGCGAGGTGCAGGAGCCGCTGATCGTCTGCACCCATGCGCAATCGCCCGAAGCGATCCTCGCCGACAAGACCATTCCCGAGGCGGATCTGGAACGCTGCCGCGAACTGGGCGCGGCGCTCGCGGCAGGGCTTGCCATGGGGGTGTTCTGAGCGGGGTGTTCTGGGCGGGCCGGGCCTCACTCCCCGAGCGCGATGCCCTCGCGCCGCGGATCGGCGCCGCCCTGCAAGGTCTCGCCGACGGCGATGGCGTGCAGCCCCGAATTCAGCCCCCGCACATTGACCTCGTAGCCCAGTTCGCTCAGCGGAGCCTCGAGCTCGGCGGCGCTCGAGCCTTCCTCGAGATCGTAGGCGCCGAAGCGGTTGACCAGATGCGGCATGGCGACGGCCTGCTGCACGTCCATGCCCCAGTCGATATGCGCGATGATCGCCTGCGCCACGTAGCCGATGATGCGGCTGCCGCCGGGGCTGCCGATGACCAGCGAGGGGGTGCCCTCGGACATCACGATGGTCGGCGCCATCGACGAGCGCGGGCGCTTGCCGGGTTCGATCCGGTTGGCGATGGGCACGCCGTCGCTGTGGCTGCGGAAGGAGAAGTCGGTCAGCTCGTTGTTGAGCAGGAAGCCCGCCGCCATCAGCCGCGAGCCGAAGCCGTTCTCGATGGTGGTCGTCATAGACAGGGCGTTGCCGTCGGCGTCGACGATGGAGATATGCGAGGTCGAGGGGAACTCGATGCTCTCGTCATCGGCGAGGCGCATGGCGTGGTCCCATTCGGGCGCACCGGGCGCGACCTCGGGCAGGGCATCGTCGCCCGCGAGCAGCTCGGCGCGGGAGCCAAGGTAGTCCGCCGCCACCAGCCCCTCGACCGGGACCGGCACGAAATCGGTGTCGGCCATGTAGCGGCCCCGGTCGGCAAAGGCGAGCCGCGAGGCATCGCCGATCAGCCGCCATGCCTCGGCGCTGTCGGGGCCGAGCGTGGCAAGGTCGTAGCTGTCGAGCATCCCGAGGATCTGCCCCACGGTGAGCGCACCCGAGGAGGGCGGGCCCATGCCGCAGACCTCATGCGCGCGGTAGGTCGCGCAGACGGCGGGGCGCTCCTTCACCCGGTAAAGCGCCAGATCGGCGGTCGAAAGCCGACCCGGGTTGCCCTCCGCGCCCCGCACGGTGGCAACGATCTCCTCGGCGATGGGGCCCGTGTAGAAGGCCCGCGAGCCGCCCTCGGCGATCAGGCGAAGGGTTTCGGCGTAGTCGATGTTGGTGAGCGTGTCGCCTGCGGCGATGGCCGTGCCCTCGGGGAAGAAATAGCCGGCGGTGTCGGGGAAGCGTTGCAGCCGCTCGGAATCGCCCGCCACCAGCTCGGCGAGCCGGGGCGAGACGGTGAACCCGTCCTCGGCCAGCTTGATGGCCTCGTCAAAGAGACCCGGCCAGTTGGCGCGGCCCCAGCGGCGATGCGCCTCCTCCATCAGTTTCGGGGTGCCCGGGGTGCCCACCGAGAGCCCGCCGACCACGGCGTCGAAAAAGCCCAGAGGCTCCCCGGACTCGTCCTGAAACTGGCGCGGGTCGGCGGCGAGCGGCGCGGTCTCGCGTCCATCGAGTGTCGTCAGCTTGCCGCTTTCGGCATCGTACCAGACGAGGAAGGCACCGCCGCCGAGGCCAGAGGATTGCGGTTCGACCAGCCCCAGCACCGCCTGCACCGCGACCATGGCATCGGCCGCACTGCCGCCCTCGCGCAGAACCCGCGCACCGGCCTCGACCGCCAGCGGGTTGGCCGCGGCGATCATCCAGTCCTCGGCCTCGGTGGGCGTGCCTGCCCCCTTGGCCTCGAGCGCCGCGCGGCTGGCCTCGGAGACCTCGGCAAAGGCGTCGACGCTCTCGGTGGCGGCTTCGGGGGCGACCGCATCCGCCGCCTCCTGCGCGAGGGCCTCCTGTACGACGAGCGGCGTGGCGCTCAGGGCGGCCGCCAGAAACAGGCTGTATCGCAACATGGTTGGTCTCCTTCGGCATGGCGGTGTTCGGAGGGAGCCTAGCAGCGGCTACGGTGGCGGTCACCCGTTGTGGTTGCGAGGACCCTCAAGCGATGGGTGTCGGGCGGAATTATTGAAGTTCCCTTTATGTTCCTGCCGCGGTATGCTCGATCAAACAGTGAACGCCCCGGGACTCAACAAGGGGAGAGGCGCATGGCAGAGGCAGGATATCTCGACAAACTGAACGACAACCAGCGCGCCGCGGTCGAGTTCGGCGTCGCCCGCGATGCCGTGGCGCCGCCGCTTCTGGTGATCGCCGGGGCGGGTTCGGGCAAGACCAACACGCTGGCGCACCGGGTGGCGCATCTGCTGGTCAACGGGGCCGATCCGCAGCGCATCCTGCTGATGACCTTCTCGCGCCGCGCCGCCACCGAGCTCACCCGCCGGGTGGCGCGGATCACCGAACAGGCGATGGGCAGCGGCGTGGCCGCCGAGGCGCTGACATGGGCCGGCACCTTCCACGGCATCGGCGCCCGCATCCTGCGCGAGCACGCGCTGGCCATCGGCCTGCATCCCGAGTTCTCGATCCACGACCGCGAGGACAGCGCCGACCTGATGAACCTCTGCCGCAACGCGCTGGGCTTCTCGCAGGCCAAGGCGCGGTTTCCGGCCAAGGGCACCTGCCTCGCGATCTATTCCCGGGCGGTGAATGCGGGCGATCCGCTCGACGAGGTGCTGCGCGATCATTTCCCGTGGTGCAGCCCGTGGCAGGCCGAGCTCAAGCAGCTCTTCGGCGCCTATGTCAGTGCCAAGCAGGCGCAGAACGTGCTGGACTATGACGACCTGCTCTTGGCCTGGGCGCAGGTGATGTCGGACGAGGGCTTTGCCGCCCATATCGGCGGGGCCTGGGATCACGTGCTGATCGACGAGTATCAGGACACCAACCGCCTTCAGGCGCGCATCCTCATGGCGCTGAAGCCCGACGGGCGCGGGCTCACGGTTGTCGGCGACGACGCGCAGTCGATCTATGCCTTCCGCGCCGCCACGGTGCGCAACATCCTCGACTTTCCGACCGGTTTCCAGCCGCACGCGGATGTCATCACGCTCGACCGCAACTACCGCTCCACCCAGCCGATTCTCGAGGCCGCGAATGCGGTGATCGGGCAGGCGAGGGAACGCTACACCAAGGACCTCTGGACCGAGCGCGCGTCGACCGAGAAGCCGCGCCTCGTGACGGTGGCGACCGAGGGCGATCAGGCGCGCTATTTCGTCGACCGCATCCTCGAGGACCGCGAGACCGGGACCAGGCTCAAGGAGCAGGCGGTGCTGTTTCGCACCTCCTCCCACTCGGTGCAGCTCGAGGCCGAGCTGACCCGGCGCAACGTGCCTTACGTCAAGTTCGGCGGGCTCAAGTTCCTCGACAGCGCGCATGTGAAAGACTTGCTGGCCTTCCTGCGGCTGGTGCGCAACCCGCGCGACCGGGTGGCGGGATTCCGGGTGCTGCAGCTCATTCCCGGCATCGGGCCGAAGGCGGCGGGGCAGGTGCTCGACGCGCTCGACCTCGCCCCCGATCCGCTGGCCGCGCTTGAGGATGTGGCGCCGCCGCCGCGCGCCGGGGCCGACTGGCCGGGTTTTGTCGAGGCGATGCGCAGCAAGGCGGACTGGCCGGCGGCGCTGGGCCATGCGCGGGCGTGGTACGAGCCGCATCTCGAACGGATGCACGAGGATGCCGAGGCGCGCCGCGCCGATCTCATGCAGCTCGAGCAGATCGCCACCGGCTACCCCAATGCCGAGGCCTTCCTGACCGAGCTGACTCTCGATCCGCCCGACGCCACCAGCGACAAGTCGGGCGTGCCACTGAAGGACGAGGATTACCTGATCCTGTCGACCATCCATTCCGCCAAGGGGCAGGAGTGGAAATCGGTCTACCTGCTCAACGCGGTGGATGGCTGCATCCCTTCGGATCTCGGCACCGGCTCGACCCACGAGCTCGAAGAGGAGCGGCGGCTGCTCTACGTCGCCATGACGCGGGCCAAGGATCACCTCACGCTGGGCGTGCCGCTGCGCTTCTACGTCACCAGCCAGACCCGCAACGGCGACCGGCATGTCTATGCCATGCGTACCCGCTTCATCGAGAAGGCGATGCTCGACCGCTTCGAGACCCTGCACTGGGCGCCGCCCGTGGGGCAGGGCGCCCCGCGCCCGGCGCCGGGCCAGATCGACGTGGCGGCGAAGATGCGCCAGATGTGGGGCTAGCCTGCCGCTTTCGCTTTAGGTCGGCGTGAACCGGTGTAGGCTGCGGGGCAACGCCAGTTTTTCACGCCCCTGACCGGAGTATCGCCACAGTGTTCCACCGCCTTCGCCTGCTTGCCCTGACCCTGATGCTTGCTCTTGGCACGCCCGCCGTGGCGCAGGACCGCGCTGCGGTCGAGCGCCAGTTCCGCGACTGGCTCGAGCAGACGGTCTGGCCGCGCGCCCGCTCGGAGGGCGTTTCACGTGGCACGTTCGAGGCGGCGTTCACGGGCGTGGCGCTGGACTGGAATCTGCCGGACCTTGTGCCGCCGGGGAGTGCGGCGCAGACACCCAAGCGGCAGCGGCAGGCCGAGTTCGGCGCGCCGGCCAAGTATTTCTCGCGCGGCTCGCTCGATGGCGCCACCTCGGTCGGACGGCGCATGGCGCGGCAGCACGCGCAATCCCTGGCGGCGGTCGAGCGGGCGACCGGCGTGCCGGGGCGCATCGTCCTTGGCGTCTGGGGGCGCGAGAGCGGTTACGGGCAGGTGGCGATCCGCCACGACGCCTTCCGGGTGCTGGGCACCAAGGGCTTCATGAGCACGCGCGCCGACTATTTCACCGACGAGCTGGTGGCGGCGCTGCGCATCGCCGAGGCAGGTCATGTCGATCCGCGCAGCATGAAGAGCAGCTGGGCGGGCGCACTGGGCCAGCCGCAATTCATGCCGTCGAACTTCCTGAGCTACGCCGCCGACGGCAATGGCGACGGGCAGGCCGATATCTGGACCTCCGAGGCCGACACCATCGCCTCGATCGGCACCTACCTTGCCCGCCACGGCTGGCAGGCGGGGCGCGACTGGGGCTTCGAGGTGCGGGTGCCGGCCTCGGTTTCCTGCACTCTGGAAGGGCCCGATCAGGGCCGGCGCATCGCGGACTGGGCGGCGATGGGCATCACACGGGTCTCGGGCAAGGCCTTCCCCGAGCACGAAGCCCGCGGCGAGGGTTTTCTGCTGATGCCGGCGGGCCGGCACGGGCCGGCCTTCATCGTGACGCCGAACTTCTACGTGCTGAAGGATTACAACATGAGCGATCTCTACGCGCTCTTTGTCGGCCATGTGGGCGACCGCATCCAGTATGGCATGGGCGATTTCGAGGCCCGCTGGGGCGATGTCGGGCGGCTTTACCGCTCGGATATCGCGGTGATGCAGCGGGCACTCGAGGCGCGGGGCCATGACGTGGGCGGCGCGGACGGGTTGCCGGGCTTCAAGACTCGGCGCTCCATCGGGCGGTGGCAGGAGGCCAATGGCCGCCCCGCCACCTGTTTCCCGGAGCTTGCGATGAAATCGGCGCTGGGCGGCTGAGCCGCCCGGTCGCCTTGGTCAGAGACGCTCGATCGCCAGCGCGATGCCCTGACCGCCACCGATGCACATGGTGACGAGGGCACGCTTCCCACCGATCCGCTCGAGCTCGTAAAGCGCCTTGACGGTGATGATCGCGCCGGTTGCCCCGACCGGGTGGCCAAGCGCGATGGCGCCGCCATTGGGGTTCACCTTGGCCGGGTCGAGCCCGAGCTCGTTGTTCACCGCAAGCGCCTGCGCGGCAAACGCCTCGTTCGATTCGATCACGTCGAAATCCCCGGCGCCGAGCCCGGTGCGCTCGAATAGGGCACGCACCGCCGGGATCGGGCCGACGCCCATCACCTCGGGGCGCACGCCGGAATGCGCGTAGCCGAGGATGCGGGCGCGGGGCGTCAGCCCGGCCGCCTCGGCGGCGGAGGCGCGGGCCAGCACAAGTGCCGCGGCGCCGTCATTGATGCCGCTGGCATTGCCGGCGGTCACGGTGCCGTCCTTCTCGAAGGCGGGGCGGAGGCCGGCGAGGGTTTCGGCGGTGGTCTCCTTCGGGTGCTCGTCGGTGTCGAACACCACGGTGCCCCTGCGCGAGGCGATCTCCACCGGGACGATCTGCTCCTTGAAGCGCCCCTCCGAGATGGCGCGGGCGGTGCGCGACTGGCTCTCGGCGGCGAAGGCGTCCTGCGCCTCGCGGCTGATGCCGTGCTCGCGCGCCACGTTCTCGGCGGTAACGCCCATGTGGCCGGTGCCGAACGGGCAGTTCAGCGCGCCGATCATCATGTCGACGGTGCGGATGTCGCCCATCTTCTTGCCCCAGCGCTGGTCGGGGTTGATGAAGGGCGCGCGCGACATGCACTCGGCGCCGCCCGCGAGCGCGAAATCGGCATCGCGCAGCATCAGCGACTGGGTGGCCGAGATGATCGCCTGCACGCCGGAGCCGCAGAGCCGGTTGACGTTCATCGCCGGGACCGTCTCGGGGGTGCCCGCCTGCATCGCGGCGACGCGGCTGAGATACATGTCGCGCGGCTCGGTGTTGATGATGTGGCCGAACACCACATGACCGATCTGGCCGCCCTCGACGCCGGCGCGCTCCAGCGCCGCCTTCGCCGCCGTGGTGCCAAGCTCGATCGGCGGCACCGCCGCGAGGGCACCGCCGAAGGTGCCGATTGCGGTGCGCGCGCCGCTCAGGATGACGATATCGTCTGACATGGGGACCTCCTCAGATCTCGGGTTGCGCGGAAGATGACGCGACGGGCGGCGCTTGTCAGCCGCTACGTCCCGTCACCGGGCGGCGATGGGCGGTCCGCCATCGGCGGCAGGGTCTCGTTGACCACGCGCACCTCGCGCTGCGGGAACGGGATCGAGATGCCGTTTGCCTTGAACGCGTCCCAAAGCGCCAGATAGACGTTGCCGCGGATATTGGTGAGGCCGCCTGTCGGGTCGGAAATCCAGAACCGCAGGATGTAATCGACCGAGCTGTCTCCGAAGCCGACGATGTGGCACACCGGCGGGCGATCGCTCAGCACCCGGGTGACCGAAAGCGCGGCCTCGACGGCAATGCGGCGCACGAGGTGGGGATCGTCGCCGTAGGAGGTGCCGAAGAAGATGTCGAGCCGGACGAACTCGTTGGAATGCGACCAGTTGACCACCTGCCCGGTGATCAGGTCCTCGTTGGGGATGAGGTATTCCTTGCCGTCCCGCGTGGTGATCGAGACGTAGCGCGCGCCAAGCGCGTTGATCCAGCCGAAAGTGTCGTTCAGCGAGATTACGTCGCCGGGCTTTACCGACTTGTCGAGCAGGATGATGATGCCGCTGACAAGGTTCGAGACCACCTTCTGCAGGCCGAAGCCGAGGCCCACGCCGATGGCCCCCGACAGGAACGCAAGGCCGGTGAAATCCACGCCCACCAGTTTCAGCGCGACGAAGAAGGCCGCACCATAAAGCGAGACCTGCAGGAACTTGACCGCGAGCACCTGCATCGAGGGGCTGAGATTGCCGTTGCGCCGGATGCTGGCGGCGCTGGTGCCCGAAACGAAGCGCGCCAGGGCAACCAGCACCGCAAGCACCAGCAGCCCCTGCAGGATGAGCCAGACCGAAAGCCGGCTCTCACCGAGTTCGATGGCGACGTTGTCGAGCACCGCCACGGTTTCCTCGCTCAGGCCGAGGATCCAGATTGTCACCCAGATCCACGCCCCATAGCGCAAGAGGCTGCGCAGTGCCGGGTTGCGGATCAGCCGCGTTCCCAGCGCGATGCCGAGCCATGCGCTGGCGAGTTTTGCAATGACGATCAGGAGGTAAGAGCGCGACGGCCAGGTGACCTGTTGCATGATGCCGATCACGTGCCAGATCAGGATCACGAAGAAGATCATTCGCAATCGGCGCTGCAGCACCAGCAACATCCGCAGCCGCCACGTCGGCCAGCCTTCGCGCGAGCGCATCCATTCGCGCATCCTCGGGCTCACGACCTGCGCGATCAGGTGGGCGATGAGGAACAGCGTCAGCGCAATGCCGATCTGGTAGAAGTTCCACGGCCGCACGAATGTGGTGAAAAAGCTCTCGGCCTGCGCCAGCGCCTCGAGCGCGGTGCTTTGCAGGGTATCGAGCGGGGCCTGCCCGACCTGCGCCGGGATCATCTGTGCAACCTCGTCATCACAAATGACAGAGTTGCACCGGCGGAGCGGCGGGGCAAGCGTCTCGCGGTCACCGCTGGGCGAGAAGCGTCAGGGCGGTGGTCGAATCGCCACGCGGCACAGCCATCAGCGCAAGGATGCCGAGCGCCGCGATCAGCGTCAGGGTGAGGGCGTTGAGAGGATCCTTCATGGCGTGTCTCCGTGGCTGCGCAGACATACGCGCAAGCCGCTGTCGGGGTTCCATGCGCCGGAGCGGCGTCACTCTGTCGGGAGAGCATCCGACATCGCGAGATCACGCCCCCGAAAGGAACGATCAGTCTCACGATGTTGGTGCAGTGGTGAGCCGTGCAGGATTCGAACCTGCGACCCACTGATTAAAAGTCAGTTGCTCTACCAACTGAGCTAACGGCCCACTGTGGGGCGGCTTCTAGAAATTACCGGGGGTGGGGTCAAGCACATTTTTACAGTTTTCTGACAGGAAATTTTCGCGGCTCTGGAAAGGGTCCTGCAACGCGCGTATATGCGCGCCATGAAACACACGCGCGAACCCCTGTCCTTCATGAAGATGCACGGCCTCGGCAACGATTTTGTCGTGCTCGACGGGCGTGCGCGCCGCATCACCGTGACCCCGGGTCTGGCCCGCGCCATCGCCGACCGCCATCGCGGCGTGGGCTTCGACCAACTGGCGCTGATCGAGACGGGCGAGGGGGATGCGCGGCTGACCTTCTACAACGCCGACGGCTCGACCGCCGGCGCCTGCGGCAACGCCACCCGCTGCATCGCGCGGTTCCTCATGGACGAGAGCGGCAAGGACCGGCTCACCCTCGTGACCGAGCGCGGCAAGCTTTTTGCGCAGGATGCGGGTGACGGGCTGACCTCGGTCAACATGGGCTACCCGCAGCTTGACTGGCAGGACATCCCGCTGGCCTCCGAGATGGAGACGCTTGCGCTGCCGATCGAGGGCAAGCCGGTGGCCACAGGCATGGGCAACCCGCACTGCACCTTCTTTGTCGAGAATGCCGAGGCCATCGATCTCGAGGCCTTCGGGCCGCGATTCGAGCATCACCCCCTCTATCCGCAGCGCACCAATGTGCAGGTGGCGAGCCTGATCGGCCCCGATCACCTGCGCATGCGGGTCTGGGAGCGCGGCGTCGGCGTGACGCTGTCCTCGGGCTCGTCCTCCTGCGCCACCGCGGTGGCGGCGGCGCGGCGCGGTCTCACGGGCCGCAAGGTGACGCTCGAGCTCGATGGCGGGACGCTGCAGATCGACTGGCGCGACGATGGCGTCTGGATGACCGGCGCCACGGCGCATGTGTTCGACGGCAGCTTCGGCCCTGCCTGGCTGGAGGCGGCCCGATGAGCGCTCCCAAGTTCACCACGCTGGGCTGCCGGCTCAATGCCTACGAGACCGAGGCGATGAAGGCGCTGGCCGAAGAGGCCGGCGTCGGAGACGCGGTGGTGGTCAACACCTGCGCCGTCACCGCCGAGGCGGTGCGCAAGGCGCGGCAGGAGATTCGCCGCCTGCGCCGCGAGAATCCCGAGGCCCGCGTCATCGTCACCGGCTGTGCCGCGCAGATCGACCCGGACAGCTTCGCCGCGATGGACGAGGTCGACGCGGTGATCGGCAATTCCGAGAAGATGTCGCCCGACACCTGGGCAGGGCTGTCCAACGGCTTCATCGGCGAGACCGAGAAGGTGCAGGTCAACGACATCATGTCGGTGACCGAGACCGCCGGCCACCTGATCGACGGCTTCGGCACCCGCTCGCGCGCCTATGTGCAGGTGCAGAACGGCTGCGACCACCGCTGCACCTTCTGCATCATTCCCTATGGCCGGGGCAATTCGCGCTCTGTCCCTGCGGGCGTGGTCGTCGACCAGATCAAGCGCCTGGTGCAGAAGGGCTTCAACGAGGTGGTCCTGACCGGAGTCGACCTGACCTCCTGGGGCGCCGACCTGCCGGGTACGCCGCGCCTGGGCGATCTGGTGATGCGCATCCTGCGGCTGACCGATGTGCCGCGCCTGCGCATCAGCTCGATCGACAGCATCGAGGCGGACGACAACCTGATGCTCGCCATCGCCTCCGAGCCGCGCCTCATGCCGCATCTGCATCTCAGCCTGCAGCACGGCGACGACCTGATTCTCAAGCGCATGAAGCGCCGGCACCTGCGCGACGATGCCATCCGCTTCACCGAAGAGGCGCGTCGCCTGCGGCCCGACATCACCTTCGGCGCCGACATCATCGCCGGTTTTCCGACCGAGACCGAGGCGCATTTCGAGAACTCGCTGAAGCTGGTCGAGGAGTGCAGCCTGACCTGGCTGCACGTCTTCCCATATTCCTCGCGTCCGGGCACGCCCGCAGCGAAGATTCCCAGCAAGGTCGACGGCAATACCATCAAGGCCCGCGCCGCCCGCCTGCGTGCCGCGGGCGAGGCCGCCGTGTCGCGTCATCTCGCGGCGCAGCAGGGCGTGACCCATCGCATCCTGATGGAAAATCCGACAATGGGGCGCACCGAGCAGTTCACGGAAGTGGACCTCTCGACCCCACAGGCCGAGGGCGCCATCGTCACCGCGACGATCACCGGCCAGCATGGCCAGCGGCTCGTGGCCTGAGATGCACCCGAATCCGACCTTTCGCGGCACGACCCGCGACGAGAGCCTTGCCTTCGCGCGCCAGCGCGGCTTCGGCACGCTGGCGGTCTCGAGCGAGGGCGCGCCGCTGCTGTCGCACGTGCCCTTCCTGCTCTCCGAGGATGGCGGATACGCGGATTTGCACCTCGTGCGCTCGAACCCGATCTCGCGAGCGGCCAGGGGTGGCCTGCCGGCCCGGATCGCGGTGAGCGGCGCGGATGGCTATGTGTCGCCCGACTGGTACGGTCTCGGCCCCGACCAGGTGCCGACCTGGAACTACGTGGCGGTGCACCTGACGGGCCGGCTCCTGCCGCTGCCTCAGGACGCGCTCGAGCCACTGCTTGAGGCGCAGTCGGCCTTCTTCGAGGCGCGGTTGCCCAAGGTGCCGTGGACGATGGAGAAGATGACCGAGGAGACGCGGGCCAAGCTCCTGCGCATGATCCTGCCCTTCCGGTTTGAGGTCGAGCGCGTCGACAGCACCTGGAAGCTCGGCCAGAACAAGCCCGAGACCGCGCGGCGCGCCGCGGCCGAGGCGGTGGGCGGTGGCATCGGCCAAGAGCTCGATGCGCTGGCGCAGCTGATGCGGGTGCCGCCCGCAAGCGACTGAGCGTTTGCGATTGCCGGTCACATGCGGCATGACAGGCGCATGAAAATCGCCTCCAAAGCCCTGCTCACCCATATGCTCACCGCGACCGGGGCCGTCTTTGCCATGCTGGCCTTGCTGGCCGCGGCGCAGGAGGACTGGTCGGTCATGTTCCTGTGGCTAGTGGTGGCGTTCTTCGTCGACGGCATCGACGGCCCGCTGGCGCGCAAATACGACGTCAAGACAAACGCGCCGCGCTTCGACGGGGTGCTGCTCGACCTGATCATCGACTACCTGACCTATGTCTTCATCCCGGCCTTCGCGCTGTTCCAGTCCGGGCTGATGCCGGGCTGGACCGGCTGGTTCGCGATCATCATGATCACCTATTCCAGCGCGCTCTACTTCGCCGACAGCCGCATGAAAACCGGGGACAACTCGTTCCACGGCTTCCCGGGCTGCTGGAACATGCTGGTGCTTGTGCTTTTCGCGATCGAGCCGGCGCTCTGGGTGATGCTGGTGCTCGTGGTGCTGCTGGCGGTGGCCATGTTCCTGCCGCTGAAATTCATCCACCCGGTGCGCACCAAGCGCTGGCGCAGCGTCTCCCTGCCGATTGCACTGGCCTGGACCGGCTTTGCCGGCTGGGCCGCCTGGGTCGATTTCCACCCCGAAAGCTGGGCCCACTGGGGCCTTGTCGCCACCTCGATCTACCTGATCTTCGTGGGCATCGTTCAGCAGGTGATCCCGCAGCGCGGCAGCTGACGCGGACCGGGCCGCTGTGCCCATGCCCGTCCGAGGTCCCGGCCGCGATGGCCGGCCTGCCTCCGGCGGGAGTATTTTTGACGAAGAGAAGCCAGGGGCGCGGCGCTTCTGTCTTCTCTGGTTCAAAAATACCTCGAGGGTGAATTGGTGGGGTGAAATGGCGCACAACGCCCAGAGGGGGCAGCGCCCCCGCCCAGCGGTCTCAGGCCGTGCCGGTGTCGGTGATGTCCGCGTCACGATCCCCAACCGCCTCGCGCCAGTGCTTCCGGCACAGCGAGATATAGGTCTCGTTGCCGCCGATCTGCACCTGATCGCCGGCTGTGACCACCCGACCGTCACCATCCTGACGGATCACCATGGTCGCCTTGCGGCCGCAATGGCAGATCGTGCGCACCTCGCGCATGGTGTCGGCCAGTGCCAGAAGCACCGCCGATCCCGGGAACAGCTGGCCGCGGAAATCGACGCGCAGGCCGTAGGCCATCACCGGGATCTTGAGATCGTCCGCCACGCGGGCGAGTTGCCAGACCTGCGCCTCGGTGAGGAACTGCGCCTCGTCGACGAAGATGCAGGCGAGGTCGCGCGCTTCGTGCTGGGCGGCGATGCGGGCGAAGAGATCGTCCTCGGGGGTGAAGGTGTCCGCCTCGCGCCCGAGCCCGATGCGCGAGCCGATGCGGCCCGCGCCGGCGCGGGTGTCGAGCCGCGCGGTCAGCAGGTAGACCTCCATGCCGCGCTCGCCGTAGTTATGCGCAGCCTGCAGCAGCAGCGTCGATTTGCCGGCATTCATGGTGGAATAGTTGAAATAGAGCTTCGCCATGGCGCAGAGCCATGCCGCAGCGGCGCGGGCGGCGCAAGCGGGCAGGGCGCGGAAAGCGCCACGATCCGCGCGCAAAAGAATGCCCCCGCGGGGCGAGGGCATTCTCTGGACTGAAATGTCTCAGTGAAAACAAAATCTTCGATGCCCGTCAGTCGGGGTGCTCAAGGATCGGACGGGTCCTGATCCTGATCATCCCGGGGCAGCTTACGGACGATCGATCTACTGCTTTAACGATGGTGTAATCTTAACACCAAGGTCGGGTTTGACCTAGCGAAAACCCGCTTTCTCTTGTCAGGTGCATTGACAGCCGCGAAAACTCTGAAGAGTCCACACATTACCGTGATCTCTGATGCAGCGGGTAGCGCTAAAATTCCCGTTATACGTGTGTCTTCACGTGCGAATCACAAGTGACACTGCCGTCAGGCGAGGCGACCCCAGAGGTCGTACTCGCCCGCCTCATCGACCTCGACCGTCACGATGTCACCAGGGGACAGCGCCTCGTGGCCCTCGTCGATGAACAGGTTGCCATCGATCTCGGGCGCGTCGGCCTTGGTGCGGCAGGTGGCGGCGTCATCCTCGACGAGATCGACGATCACCTCCGTACGGGTGCCGACCTTGGCCGCAAGCTTCGCCTCGGAGATCGCCTGGGCCTTCTCCATGAAGCGATCCCAGCGCTCCTGCTTGACCTCGGCGGGCACGTGGTCGGGCAGCGCGTTCGAGCGTGCCCCGGCGACGTTCTCGTACTGGAAGCAGCCGACCCGGTCGAGCTGTGCCTCGTCCATCCAGTCGAGCAGGGTCTGGAACTCGGCCTCGGTCTCGCCGGGATAGCCCACGATGAAGGTCGAGCGCAGCACGATTTCGGGACAGGCGGCGCGCCATGCGGCAATCTCGTCGAGGGTACGGGCCGCAGCGGCGGGCCGCGCCATGCGCTTCAGCGTGTCGGGGTGGGCGTGCTGAAAGGGGATGTCGAGATAGGGCAGGATGCCGCCCTCGGCCATCAGCGGGATCATCTCACGCACGTGGGGGTAGGGGTAGACATAGTGCATCCGAACCCACGCCCCGAGCGATCCCAGGTCGCGTGCGAGGCTCTGGATCGGCGCCTTCTCGGGGCGGTCCTTCCAGTCGGTACCGTAGGCCGAGGTGTCCTGGCTGATCACCAGCAGCTCCCTGACGCCGGCCTCGACCAGCTTTTCGGCCTCGCGCATCACCGCGCGGTGCGGGCGCGAGGCGAGCTTGCCGCGCATGTCGGGGATGATGCAGAACTTGCAGGCGTGATTGCAGCCCTCGGAGATCTTCAGGTAGCTGTAATGCCGCGGCGTGAGCTTGACCCCCGATGACGGCAGCAGGTCGACGAAGGGATCGGGCGCCGGCGGCACCGCGCCATGCACCGCGTCGAGCACCTGCTCGTACTGGTGCGGGCCGGTGACGGCCAGCACCTTGGGGTGGGCGCCGGTGATGTAGTCGGGCTCGGCGCCGAGGCAGCCGGTGACGATGACCTTGCCGTTCTCGTTCAGCGCCTCGCCGATGGCCTCGAGGCTCTCGGCCTTGGCGCTGTCGAGGAAGCCGCAGGTGTTGACGATGACCGCGTCGGCCCCGGCATAATCGGGCGAGATGCCGTAGCCCTCGGCGCGCAGCCGGGTGAGGATGCGTTCGCTGTCGACCAGTGCTTTCGGGCAGCCCAAAGAGACCATGCCGATGGTCGGCTGGCCGTCGCGTTTGGTCTCGGAGATGCGGGCGCGCGCCAGATCGGGGCGCAGGTCGGGAGGATTCTGCATGGCGCGCATATAAGCGAGGGATCGCTTCGTGGGAAGCCTGTTGCGGTGTTTGCTTGACCTCACCGGCAGACGGACGAGGTTAGAGGGATAAAACAGAAAACACCCATGCCGTGTTGGCCGGGCGGGGGCATCGCCACCCGTGTCGGCGGATCTGGGCTACGGCCGGGACCGGCCACGGCAGCGGGTCGAGAGGACAAGAGACCTTCCATGATCGCACTGACCAGTCTGAGACTGAAATGCCTTGCCATGCTGGCGCTGCCTGCCGTGCTGGGAGCCTGCGCGATGGCGCCGCCGCCGAACCAGCTTGGCGAGATCAGCGACGAGACCCGGGCGATGTACGCGGCGACTGTCGACAACGGCTTCGAAGTCCCGGCCATCGAGGACAAGTATCTCACCGAGTTCCGAAAGCGGCAGCTGGTGCCGTATCATGCGCCCTATGAGGCCGGCACCATCGTGGTCGACCCCGGCGGGCGGTTCCTCTACCATCTGAAGGGCGGCGAAACCGCCATGCGCTACCTGATCGCGGTGGGCGCGCAGGGCTACGGTTTCTCTGGAGAGGCGACGATCCCGTTTCAGCGCGACTGGCCCTACTGGACACCGACCGCGAACATGCTGCGCCGCGATCCCGAGGAGTACGGTCCGGTCAGGAACGGCCTGCCGGGCGGCCTCGAGAACCCGCTCGGCGCGCGGGCGCTCTATCTCTACAAGAATGGCCGCGACACGCTCTACCGCATTCACGGCACGCCAAGCCCCTGGACGGTGGGGCACGGAACCTCCTCGGGCTGCATCCGCATGTTCAACCAAGATGTGATCCATCTTGCCGAGCAGGTCGAGAATGGCACCAAGGTGGTGGTGCTGACCAAGGAAGAGGCTGGCAAGTGGACTGACGGCTCCGAAGTGCCCGCGCTGGTGGCGATGGCGGGCGAAGACGCGACCGGTCCGGACGGGTCCGAGGGCTGAGCGCGCAGCTTAAGCTTGGCTTAAGGCAGGGCTGCTGAATCAGCGCCGTGGCCCGCAGAGGCCACGGAAGAAACAGGAGCAGTCCCAATGTCCACCCGCTTCACCCGGCGCGCTGCGCTGACGCTTGGCGCCGCCGCGACCGGATCGCTGATGGTTCCGGCCATGGCGCGCGCGCAGGACGGCGCGCGCCGCAACATCTCGAGCTTTGCCATGCAGGACTGGCGCGACCACTTCGACGCGTTGGGCAAGGCCTGCATCGTCTGCGACACCACCTCGCGGGCGCTGCATTTCTGGAACGGCGACGGCAGCGATTACCGGATCTATCCAACATCGGTGCCGCTGACCGAGGAGCTAACCAAGCGCGGCTACACCAAGATCGTGCGCAAGAAGGTGGGGCCGTCGTGGACGCCCACGCCCTCGCAGCTCGAGCGCTACCCCGACTGGAAGCCCATCGGGCCGGGCCCGGACAACCCGCTTGGTACGCACGCGATGTATCTTGGCTGGCCGGCCTACATCATTCACGGCACCCATGATACGCGCAAGATCGGGCGCAAGTCGTCGGACGGCTGCATCGGCCTTTACAACGAGAAGATCGAAGAGCTCTTCGCGGTGGCCCCGATCGGCACCCAGGTGCGGGTGATCTGAGGCCGGCGCACGGTCTCAGTTGCCGGGATCGACCTTGCCACGCAGCGCCTTGACCTCGCCGCGCTGCTTCTTGCCCTCGAGGCGGCGGCGTTTCGAGCCCAGCGTCGGCCGCGTGGGAATGCGCCGCTTGGGCTTCTCCAGCGCCTTGCGGATCAGCTCTGCGAGGCGTTCGCGGGCGATCTCGCGGTTGCGCGCCTGGCTGCGGGTCTCGTCGACCTGCAGCACCACTGCGCCTTCCTTGGTCCAGCGCCGCCCGGCGAGCTTGCGCAGGCGGGTCTTCACCGCCGGCGGCAGGTTGGGCGAGCGCTCGGCCTCGAACCGCAGCTCCACGGCGCTCGAGACCTTGTTGACGTTCTGCCCGCCCGGCCCTGAGGCGCGGATGAACTGTTCCGTCATTTCCCAGTCTTCGATGCTGATGCGGTCGTTTATCTCAAGCATGGGCAGGACCTAGCACAAAAAGCGGGGGCCGCCACGGTCTCCCGGGCGGCCCCTGCATCGCGCTGCGCCCGAAGGTGCCGGGCGAGGCGGTCTGAAATGGGAAATGGGTCACCCTGCCTGTGGAGTGACCCATTCGAGACGTCAAGGAGGCGGGCCGGTTAGGCAATGCCAACCTCGATCGGAAGTCTTGCCAGGGGTTGCCCTAGCAGGTCATCCTCCGGGCTGTTCCGACACCTCTCTCCAATGTTTCTCTAGACACTGGATCACCTCCTTTCAGCTGTTGAAAAACGCATCTTCAGGGTGGCACGACACCGCCCATTCTCAAAACGTTTTCTGCAGCTCAGGCCATCGCACGCGACGAAAGTGCCTTCGAAACGATCACCCGGAATGGCACCAGCGCGATGATGGCGAGGCCGAGCTTCACCAGCCAGTCGGCGGTGCCCAGCGAGACCCAGAGCGGCACCATCGGGCCAACGCCCAGCAGCGGCAGGATTTCACCGGCCCAGCTCACGTCGTTGCCGGGCTCGAGGAAGCTCAGCGCGCCCGAGAAGGCGATGGTGAAGAAGATCGCGGTGTCGAGGGCCGAGCCCACCAGCGTCGAGGCCAGCGGCGCACGCCACCATGCGCCTTCGCGCAGGCGGTCGAAGATCGCCACGTCCATCATCTGCGCGGTGAGGAAGGCAAGGCCCGAGCCGATGGCGACGCGGAGCGTCACGGCGGGGTAGGTGTAGCCATCGCCCTGCAGCATGATCTGGGTGCCGATCAGCGAGCAGATCACGCCGACCACGAAGCCGGCGAAGACCACCTTGCGGGCGGCCTTGGCGCCGTAGAGGCGGTTCATCACGTCGGTGACGAGGAAGGCGAGCGGATAGGTGAAGGCACCCCAGGTCAGCCACTGGCCGAACAGGAATTGCACGAGGATGTTGGAGGCCAGCACGATGGCGGCCATGGCAAGAATGCCGGGAAGATGTTTGCGCGTCATGTTTCTTGACCCGTTTTGACAAGGTTGCGGGGACTTGGCCGCGCCGGACGCGGCGGATTGGTCCCCTTAAGGCCTGTCAGGGCTTGAGGCAAGAGATTCCGGGACGGTGTATTCGACCAGCTGGGTGCGCTGGAAGAAGTTGAAATTGTCGTCCGAGATCATCGTCAGGCGGATCGCGCCCGCCTCGTCACGCCAGACCGCGATGCCCTCGAGGTTGTCGTGGCGCAGCAGGTGGCTCTCGAACAGCGTGGTTTCCCCGCTCAACGCATCTTCGGTCATGTCGAAACGGCGCACCCGGCTGCGAAAGCCCACGCCGGTGAACTCGCGTTCCAGCAGGTAGAAGCGTCCGTCGGGGCCGATATCGGCGCCAACCGCGAGAAAACCGCCGCGGCGCGGGATCTCAAAGGGCTGCGTCCAGCGGCCGGTGTCGTAGCGCCAGACAGGGAAGGGCCGGGTCAGCTCGCCCGAGCGTTCCGGGAGCGTGTAGAGCCGGCCCTGGGCGTCGATCGCCAGAGCCTCGAGGCTGGAATTGGTCTGTAGCCGCTTGAAGGCCTCGGCGCGGGGCAGGGGCATGGCGCGGTCGGGCGTGTCATAGGCCCAGACGCGGCTCGTGCCCTCGTAGGACACGAAGACGCGGCCGCTGCCGTCGACCGCGAGCCCTTCGGAATCGCCGTCGGCCTGGCTCTGCGGTTGCCCCTTGTCGTCCCTGAGATCCTCAACCAGGCCGGCCTGCACCGCCACGATGCGCCCCTCCTGTCGTTCGAGGGTGCCCGAGACGATGCCGGCGCGGTCGCTGATCGCGGTGAAGCGGCTGCCGTCTTCGGAGAGCTCGAGGCCGGAAAACCCGCCGAAGGCCGGATCATTCATTCTCCAGGTGAAGCTGGCGACAAAACGCGCTTCGCCGCCGCTGGCCGCGGCGGCGATGGCGATCGCGCCCGCCAGTGCAGCGCCTATTGCGCCGCGAGTACGGTTGCGCATTGGGCCGGAAGGTCCCCCATGGTGAGATCGCGCTTGGGCTTGGGCGGCGGCGCGTTCGGGTCGGGCGGCGGCGGGTTGAGGATGTTGTTCACCCAGGCCTGCGCATCGGCGCAGCCGTCACCCGGCGGCGGTGGCGTCTGGTTGACGCAGCCGGTGGCACCCGGCGGGCAGCTCAGCCGCACGTGGAAATGATAATGGTGGCCATACCAAGGCCGGATCTTGCGCAGCCATGCGCGGTCGCCGGTTTCGTCGTTGCACATCTTCACCTTGGCGCCGGGGAAGACGAAGATCCGCGCCACGCGCGGGTCGCTGGCGGCGGCCTTCAGCAGCTCGTGATGCGACCGGGTCCAGTTGTCGTTGGTATAGGCGCCCGAGGCGCGTCGCAGCGAGATCGACGAGATGTTTTCCCGCGCCGAGCGGCTGAGACTGAGATCGTTTGCCGGGCGCATCCAGATGTCGGCGTCGAGCCCGATCTGGTGGCTGGCATGGCCCGAGGTCATCGGGCCGCCGCGAGGCTGGCTCATGTCGCCGATGTAAAGACCGCTCCAGCCGGGAAGCTGCGCCGCCTTGCGGCTCAGGTCCTGCACGTAGTCGATGGTCTCGGGATGGGCCCAGTTGCGGTTTCGGCTGAGCCGCATCGCCTGCCAGGTCGGACCGGTCTCGGCCAGTTGCTGGGCACCGGCCACGCAGCCCCGCGAATAGGAGCCGTAAGCGGCGGCGCTCTGCTGCGAGCCGACCTGCTCGGCTCCGAACATGCTCTTGGCGCTCTTGGTCGAGAGAACCCCGGTCACCCGGGGGAGGTCCTCTTCGGTCACGGTGGCGGCGGGGCGGTCGCCGCCGCAGGCTGCAAGAGTCAGCGCGGCCACGGCGATGGCGGTCAGGGTGCGGATCATTCTGCTCGGTCTCCGTCTGGTTGCACCCAGCGTAGCAGAACCAACCCGATTACGAAAAGCCCGATGATCGGCGTCACGCCGATGCGCTGACTGTCGCTCACCGTCGTTGCCACTCCGATAAGCAGCGGTGCGAGGAACGAGGTGGCCTTCCCGGCGAGCGCGTAGAGGCCAAAGGCCTCGGTCATGCGCGCGGGGTTGGCCTGCCGGCACATCATGGTACGCGAGGCGGCCTGGATCACCCCGCCCGCAGCACCGATGGTGGCACCGAAGAGCCAGAAGGCATAGTCGGCGGCGCGCGAGCCCTCGGGCAGGGCGATGCCGAACAGCGCACTGCGATCGACCGAGACGATGCCGATGGCGACTGCGGTCAGCACGAGAATGCAGACGGCGATCACCGGCTTGGGCCCGAAGCGGGTGTCGGCCTTGCCGCCGAGCCAGGCGAAAAGCGCGCCGGAAATGATCGCGATGATCCCGAAAACGCCGGTATCGACCACCGACCAGCCGAGCACCCCGGCGGCATAGATGCCGCCGAAGGCATACATCCCGTTCAACGCGTCGCGGTAGAACATCGAGGAGGCGAGGAAGGCGAAGAGCGAGGGGGTTTCGGGCAGGCGCTTCAGCGTGCCCCTGAGATCCGTCAGCGCCCGCTTGACCGCACCCTTGGGGGCCGATTGGCTGCGCGGGTCACGCACCCAGAGGAAGAACGGCACCATGAAGACCACGTACCAGACCGCGGTCAACGGCCCCACGAAGCGCGTGCCCTCGCGCATTTCGGGGTCAAGCCCGAGCGCCGGGGCGAGCCCGAGGAAGGTGGTCCCGGTCGTGGCGCTCTCTGCGAAGAAGCCCAGCATCAGAACCAGCGCGATCAGCCCGCCCACGTAGCCGAAGGCCCAGCCATTGCCCGAGATGCGCCCGATCTCGTCCCGGCGCCCGAGGTCGGGCAGCATGGCGTTGGTGAAGATCGTCGCGAACTCCATGCCGACGAGGCCGAGGGCAAAGAAGAACAGCGTCGAGACCAGGTTGAAGTCGCCCGGTGCGGCGAACCACAGCATCGCCGAGCCCAGCACGTAGAGCCCCGAGAAGCCCCAGATCCAGCGCAGCCGGTTGCCGCCGGTATCGGCCAGCGCGCCGAGGATCGGGGCGAGGATGGCGACGACAAAGCCCGCCGCAGCGATGCCGAAGCCCCACGCCGCCTGTGCGCGGCTGCCGTCTCCCATCAGCTCCTTGACGTAGGGCGCGAAGATGAAGGTCAGCAGCAAGGTGTTGTAAGGCTGGCTGGCCCAGTCGAAGAAGAACCAGCCCCAGATGCGTTTGCGTGTCACGTTGCCGGCCATGCTGTCCTCCTGTCCGCGGCGCGATAGAACAGCCGGGCGGGGCAGGGGGCAAGGCGAAAACGGGCGCCCGTCCTACATCTGCGGCGGCCAGGGCCGCTGGTCCTCGGCGGCGAGCCAGCTCTGCACCCAATCGGGCAGCTCCGGCGACTCGATCTCGTGACCGAGCGCCTGCATGATCCGGGCGGTCGGCACGATGCCGTTCCGGTCGGTCACCGCGCCGCGATACACCGCGTGGTTGGCGCATTCACCATCGGCCTTCCACATGGTCTGCTCGAGATACATGAAGCGCGCATCCCAGCCGATCAGCCGCGAGCGCATCTCGACCTTCTCCATCAGCTTGATGCGCCGACGGTAGCGCACCACCGCGCCCGCCATGGTCAGACCCCAGCGCTCGCGCCGCAGTACGCCGATCAGCCCGGAGCGCTTGGCCAGCGGGATGCGCCCCAGATCGTAGAGAGTCAGGGTGCGGCCATTGTTGAGCTCTTTCCACAGGTCGAGATCCCACGGCCAGCAGATGTGGTGAGAGATGTGGCTCTCGCCCAGCTCGAGCGGCGGCTGGTTGCGCGAGATCCAAAGCTCCTTGGCCATGCGGATGAAGGGATACATGCGGGCGACTCCTTGAATTTGCGCCCAAAGGGCCGCGCCGCGCCCGGAACGTCAACCACAACCCTGCGGCACTATTGCCCTCGCCTGCTGGGATGCTTACCTGTGTGCGCGGACAGGCAAAGGAAACACACCACATGATGGCAATCTACGGCCCGCTGAAGCTGATCCTCGACGTGATCTTCTTCATCATGATCGTCCACATCATCATGAGCTGGTTGATCAATTTCAACGTGCTCAATCTGCGGCAACCGCTGGTCGCCAGCATCTGGACCGGGCTCAACCGTCTGCTCGAGCCGATCTACACGCCGATCCGCCGCATCCTGCCCAACACCCACCCGCTGGATCTGGCGCCGCTCGTGGTGTTCATCATCGTGATCTCGCTGCGCGACTATATTCTGCCGACCATCCTGTTCGGGTGATTTCCGCCACGGGCGGGCTTGTTCACCTAATCTTAGTATGAGACTGTGCGGAATAGAGCAGATATAGCGTAAAATCCGCAGGTCCCGCCCATGCCACGCGACATCGCGCCCGGAGAGGCGCTGCTGAAAGAGATTTTCGGCTTTGATGCCTTCCGTCCCGGACAGGGCGAGATCGTCGATGCCGTGGCGCAGGGCGAGAACGTGCTCGCCATCATGCCCACCGGCGGCGGAAAATCCCTGTGCTACCAGCTTCCCGCCCTGATGCGCGGCGGCGTGACGGTGGTGATCTCGCCGCTCATCGCCCTGATGCGTGATCAGGTGCGCGGGTTGCGCGAAGCGGGCGTTGCCGCCGGCGCGCTGACCTCCGGCAACACCCAGGAAGAGACGGACGCGGTCTGGGACATGCTCTCGCAGGGCACGCTCAAGCTGCTGTACCTCGCGCCCGAGCGTCTCGCCTCGGGCGGGGCGCAACGGATGCTGGCGGAGGCCGGCGTCAGCCTGATCGCCGTCGACGAGGCCCATTGCGTCAGCCAGTGGGGCCACGATTTCCGCCCCGACTACCTGCGCATCGGCGAGCTGCGCCGCAGCCTCGGCGTGCCGCTTGCGGCCTTTACCGCCACCGCAGACCAAGAGACGCAGGAAGAGATCGTCCGCCGGCTCTTCGATGGCGAGACGCCGCAGACCTTCCTGCGCGGCTTCGACCGGCCCAACATCCACCTCGCCTTCCGCCCCAAGGACAGCCCGCGCGCGCAGATCCTGCGCTTTGCCGCCGCCCGAAAAGGGCGCTCGGGCATCGTCTATTGCGGCACCCGCGCCAAGACCGAGAGCCTCGCGCAGGCGCTGGGGCAGGAGGGGCACAGCGCCTGCTTCTACCACGGCGGCATGGAGGCGGATGACCGCCGCGCCGTCGAGGAGCGCTTCGCCAAGGAAGACGGGCTGATCGTGGTCGCCACGGTGGCCTTCGGCATGGGGGTCGACAAGCCCGACATCCGCTGGGTCGCCCATGCCGACCTGCCGAAATCGATCGAGGCCTATTACCAGGAGATCGGTCGTGCCGGGCGCGACGGGGCGCCGGCGGAAACGCTGACGCTCTACGGCGCCGACGACATCCGCCTGCGCCGCGCCCAGATCGACGAGGGCATGGCCCCGCCCGAGCGCCGGACCGCCGATCACGGCCGTCTGAACGCGCTCTTGGGGCTGGCCGAGGCGCTGGGCTGCCGCCGTCAGCAACTTCTGCGCTATTTTGGCGAAAGCTCCGAGCCCTGCGGCAATTGCGATCTCTGCGACAAGCCGCCCGAGCTCTTCGACGGCACTGAGGCGGTGCGCAAGGCGCTGTCGGCGGCTCTGCGGACCGACGAGAGCTTCGGCGCCGGGCACCTGATCGACATTCTGATCGGCAACGAGACCGACAAGGTGCGCCAGCGCCGCCACGACCAGCTGCCGACCTTCGGGGTCGGGCGCGACCTCAAGAAGGGTCAGTGGCAGGCGGTGTTCCGGCAGATGATGGGCTTTGATCTCGTGCGCCCGGATCCCGAGCGCCACGGCGCGCTGGTGATGACCGACGCGGCGCTGCCGATCCTGAAGGGCGAGCAGAGCATCACCCTGCGCCGCGACGTGATCGACCGCGCCGCCGAGCGTCGCCCGCAGGTCAAGACGCTTGTGGCCGAGGAAGACGCGCCGCTGCTCTCGGCGCTCAAGGCCAAGCGCCGGGCGCTGGCCGAGACCGCCTCGCTGCCGGCCTACATGATCTTTCCCGACAAGACCCTGATCGAGATGGCCGAAACCCGACCGCAAAGCCTCGATGACATGGCCCGGATCGGCGGCGTCGGCGCCAAGAAGCTCGAACGCTACGGCGCGGAGTTCCTGTCGGTGATCACCGGCGCCAGCGAGGAGATGCACCCGACCCGCCGCAAGCTCGCCGGGCGTGAGGCCGGTTCGCTCTACGACACGCTGATGGCGGTGCAGGCGGATCTGGTGCGCGGCATCGACGGCACGGAAAAGCCGCTCTCCTGCTCGGCCTCGCTGCTCGCCAAGGTGGCGCAGGCCCGGCCCGACAGCGGAGAGGCGATGGAGCGGCTGCTGGGAGACCGGCGCTATGAGCGTTTCGGCTCTGCCTTTCTGGACGTTCTGGCCCGGGCGGACTAGATCGGTCCGGGTATTCGTTTCCCCGAATATCACGACGATGACGGATGAGACCGGGCGCCGCCCGGCAAAGGAGGTTTCGCGATGCTGGTAGTGGTGTCCCCCGCCAAGAAGCTGGACTGGTCGGAGCGCGACGTGACGATGACCGAGCCGCGCCTGCAGGACGAGGCCAAGCGTCTCGCGGCGGTGGCGCGCGAGCTGAGCGTCGATGACCTCAAGTCGCTGATGAAGATCTCCGACGACCTCGCCAAGCTCAACCGCGACCGCTTTCGCGACTTTCAGGATGCGCCCGCCGTCGAGGAACTGCGCCCGGCGGCACTTGGCTTTGCCGGCGACACCTACCAAGGGCTCGAGGCGGCGTCTCTGGACAGGGACGAGATGGACTGGGCGCAGGATCACCTGCGCATCCTGTCGGGGCTCTACGGCGTGCTGCGCCCGCGCGACGGCTTCCAGCAATACCGGCTCGAGATGGGCTCGCGGCTGAAGACCGAGCGCGGCAAGAATCTCTACGAGTACTGGGGCGATCGCATCTCGAAACTGCTGAACGCCGATGCCGAGGCGACCGGCGCCGAGGTGCTGGTGAACTGCGCCAGCCAGGAATATTTCGGCGCCGTCGACCGGGATGCGCTCAAGCTGCGTGTGATCACGCCGCAATTCATGGAAGACAAGGGCGGCCAGCCGAAGATCGTCAGCTTCTACGCCAAGAAGGCGCGTGGCGCGATGGCGCGCTACATCGTGCAGCACCGGCTTACCGATCCCGACAGCCTGCGCGATTTCGACAGCGGCGGCTACGCGTTCTCCGAAGAGCTGTCGCAGCCCGATCAGCCAGTCTTCGTGCGCCCCTACGGCGGCTGAGCCGCGCGCCCGGCCCAGGTTTCGATCAGCCGCGCCAGTTCCTGCTTGCGCAGCGGCTTGGTGAGGTAATCGTCGAGCCCGGCCTCGAGGATGCCGTCGCGATCGCCGGTCATGGCATGGGCGGTGACCGCGATGATCGGCAGATGCGCGCCCGGCGGCTCGAGCGCGCGGATCTCCTGGGTGGCCTGCTTGCCGTCCATGCGCGGCATCGAGATGTCCATGAAGATCAGGTCCGGGCGGCGTTTGCGGTAAGCTTCGACGGCCTCGATGCCGTTGCCGGCAAGGCGCAGCTCGAGCGGTAGCCCGAGCCCTTCGGCCATCTTGCGAAAGACCATCTGGTTGGTGCGGTTGTCTTCGGCGAGGATCACGTCGAGGGGCCGGGCCGGGGCGGCTGCGGACGCCGCCGTGGCACCCCCGCGCCGGCTGCGGAAGGTCGGCAGCGCGTCGGTCTGGGCGGGTGGCTTCGGCTCGGCGGCAGGCGGGTCGGCACACATCGCCTCGAGCGCCGCGAACAGCGCCCGGCGCGGGGCGGGCTTGGGCAGCACTGCGCGCACGCCGCAACGCTGCGCCTGCTCGGTCAGGGCCTGTGGCTCGCGCGAAAGCAGCATCACCGGAAGCCCCGGCTGCACCCGCGCGAGTTGCTGCGCCAGTTCGAGCCCGCTCATGTCCGGCAGATCCTGCTCGGCGATGATCAGGTCGGGCGGTTCGTCCATCCGGTCGAGCGCGTCTTCGGCGGTCTTGCAGAAGGCGACCGAGAGGCCCACCGTCTCCATCTGCTGGGTCAGGATGGCGCGGTTCAGCACGTGATCATCGACCACGAGCACCTCGCGCAGGCTGTCGGGGAGGGCGGCTGTCTCGATCTGGGCCGGTTCGTCGACCGGCAGCACCACCCGCAGCCCGAAGCACGAGCCTCGCCCGGCCTCGGACTCGACCCAGATCTCGCCGCCCATCAGGTCTGTCAGCCGCTTGGTGATTGCAAGGCCCAGCCCGGTGCCCTCGAACTGGCGGTTTCGATCATCCTCGACCTGATTGAACTCGCCGAAGATGTGCTCGATCTTGTCGGGCGGGATGCCGATGCCGGTATCCTCGACCGTGGCATGCACCGCGGCCTCTCCTTCCTCGATGCAGCGCCCGGTGATGCGGATCAGCACGTGGCCCTCGTTGGTGAACTTGACCGCGTTCCCCACGAGGTTGGTGAAGATCTGCCTCACCCGGCCCGGATCGCCCACGAAGCGGGTGGGCAGGAACATGTCGTAATCGACCAGCAGCTCGAGGCCTTTCTCCCGCGCCGTGGGCTGCAGCATCAAGAGCACCTCGTGCACCGTGCGTTCCAGATCGAAGGGCTCTGGCTTGAGTTGCAGGCGCTCGGCCTCGATCTTTGAATAGTCGAGGATGTCGTTGATGATCACCAGAAGCGCCTCGCCCGAGTTGCGGATGGTGTCGACATAAAGCGCCTGCTCGTCGCTGAGGGCGGATTCGCGCAGCAGCTCGGCCATGCCGACAACGCCGTTCATCGGGGTGCGGATCTCGTGGCTCATATTGGCGAGGAAGGCGGACTTTGCGTGGCTCGCCTCTTCGGCGCGGCGCTTGGCCTCGACCAGCTCCTGCTGGATGCGCTTGGCCTCGGTGATGTCGATGCGCAGGCCCACCCGGCCGCCATCGGAGAGCGCGCGTTCGTAGATCCGCAGCCAGCGGCCATCGCCGAGCTGCTGCTCCATCTCCTGCTCGGCCCTGCGATGTGCCGACAGGCGCTCTTCGAGCCAGTCTTCCTCGCGCCCCAGCGCCTCGGCATACTGGCCCTGCGACAGGCCATAGCGCAGAATGTCCTCGAAGCTGGCGCCGGGGATGATGGCGGGGGCGCTGTCGCTGTAGAGGTTGCGGTAAGGGGCGTTGCACATCAGCAGGCGGTCTTCGGCATCGTAGATCACGAAGCCGTCCGGCAGCTCTTCGATGGCCGACCACATGCGCATCAGCTCGGTGATGTCGACGCAAAGCGAGACCACGCCGCCATCCGGCATGCGCCGATCCTGGATCTTGATGAACTGCCCGGTCCAGAGGCGGATGGTCTCGGGCGGGATCGGGCTCATCTCCCAGCGCTCCTGCATCCGGCTGAGCCAGTGCCGGCGACGCTCGCCCTGCAGATCGACGATGCCCTCCTCGACCAGCATCTCGAGCACGTGGCGGTAGCTCGCGCCGGGGCCGACCGAGTCGATATCCTCGAACGGGGCAAGGAAGGCGGGGTTAGCCAGCTCGAGCAGCGCGTCGGAATTGTACATGGCGAAGCCGTCGCGCATGGTCTGAAGCGCCTTCCAGAGCTGTCCCTCGACCAGTTCGATCTTCTCATGCGCGAGGCCGAGCTGCGATTTCACCAGCCGGTTCTCGGACCGCACCTCGGTGATCTCGGCGCGGGTTTCATGGATCTCGTCGCTCAGGGCGCGGGCGTGCTTGCCGAGCTTGCGGTTGGCGGCAAAAAGCTCGGCCTGCTTGAGTTCGAGCAGGCGCTCTGCCGCGAGCCTCGCGCGGCGTTCCTCCGCCAGTCTTGCCGAGAGACTCATGCTTGGGCCGCCTCCTGAAATCGGGGGGAGAGTGGCGCGGTTTTGGTGAAGATCGCCTTAAGGAAGACGGCGGAAATCATTGCCATTCTGGCCGCCCGGGTTCACCATACCTCAGCTTTCAGGAGGAGATTGCAGCATGCGCCGGCTGATGCTCGCTCTCGTCGCGGCGGCCTGCGCCGCCACGTCGTCCCCCGCGCAGGAGGCCGGGACGATGATGCCCGAACGCCGCCTGATCGTGAGTCGTGACATGGACTTCTTCGGCGGCGACCTTCAGGCGCTGTTCGACACCTCGCTCGAGGCCTGCCAGAGGCTCTGCCTCGGCGATCCAGCCTGTGTGGCCTTCACCTTCAACAGCCGCTCCAACGCCTGTTTCCCCAAGACCGGCGTGACCGAGCGCAAACCCTATGACGGCGCGGTCTCGGCAGAGGTGATTGCCGCCGGCGCCGAGGCGCAGGCGCGGGCGCAGGCGCGAGGGCGCGATCTCGGTTTCCTTGACGGCGGCGACCTTGCCGCCGCGCGCGAGGAGGCAGAGGCCATCGGCGCGCGTCATTCCGGCGGGCAGTGGAGCGTCGAGGCGCTGGGCGATGCCGCCCGCCGCGCCGAGGCGCAGGGCAACCTGCGTGATGCGCTGAGCTGGACCGGCGCGGCGCTGGCGCAGACCGACGCGGCGGCGCTGTGGCTCGATTACGCGCGGCTGTCGCGGGCCTATGCCACGGCCAGCAGCAACGGCGGCGAGACAAGGAGCCACGCGCGCCGGGCGCTGTTGGCGTCGATCAACGCCTACCTGCGCGCCGGGCCCGAGGCGCAGCGCGCCACCGCGCTGATGCAGATGGCCGAGGGGCTCGAGGCGACAGGGCAGGGCCGGCTGATGGTGCCGGCGCTGCGGCTCGCCGAGCGGCTGGCGCCGCGCGACGAGATCGCAGACGCGCTAGACCGGGCGATCGCGCAATACGGCTTCCGTATTACCGAGCACGTGGTCGAGGCCGATAGCGCCGCGCCGCGGATCTGCGCCGAGTTCTCCGAAGAGCTGATCCGTGCCGGGCAGGATTACGCGCCCTTCGTGCGGCTGCCGGACCCGAAACTCGCCGTGGTCTCGGACGAGCGGCGCATCTGCGTCACGGGCATTCAGCATGGCGAGCGCTATGACCTGACCTTCCGAGCGGGCCTGCCCTCGGCTCAGGGCGACGCGCTGATCCGCGATGTGCCGATCGCGGCCTATGTGCGCGACCGCGCGCCCTCGCTTGCCTTCCCGGGCCGGGCCTACGTGCTGCCCAAGAGCGCCGATGCCGGGCTGCCGATCGAGACGGTGAATCTCGGCAACGTCGATCTGACCCTGCGCCGGGTCTCGGACCGCAACCTGATCCGCGCCATTCAGGACGACTATTTCGGCCGCCCGCTTTCGACCTGGGCAGAGGAGCGCTTTGCCGGAGAACTGGCCGAAGAGGTCTGGACCGGCAAAGGCGAGGTCGAGAACCGGCTCAACGCGGAGGTGACCACGCGGCTGCCGATGGGCGAGGTGGTGGGCGATCTGCCAGCGGGCATCTACGCGCTGACCGCGCGAGTGCCCGGGGCGGATCCCTATGACGAGGCCGGCGCGACGCAGTGGTTCGTGCTCTCCGATATCGGCCTAACGACGCTGGCCGGGACCGACGGGCTCACGGTGGTCGCGCGGGGGCTCTCGGATGCCGCGCCACTCGAAGGGCTCGAGGTGACACTGCTGTCGCGGGCCAACCGTGCGCTTGGGGTGGCCACGACCGACGCTGACGGCGTGGTGCGCTTTGCCGCCGGGCTGGCGCGAGGCACCGGCGGGGCCGCCCCGGCGCTGCTGACCGCAACGCGGGGCGAGGAGGACATCGCCTTCCTGTCGCTCACCGATCCGGCCTTCGATCTCTCGGATCGCGGCGTCGAGGGGCGTGCGCCCGCCGGGCCGCTCGACGCCTTCCTTGCCACCGACCGTGGCGCCTACCGCGCGGGCGAGACCATCCACGCCACGGCGCTCTTGCGCGACACGAAGGTGCAGGCGGTCGCAAGCGTTCCGCTGACCGCCGTGCTGACCCGGCCCGACGGGGTGGAGCATGCCCGTATCGTCTCGAGCGAGGGCGTGGCGGGGGGCCATGTCTTCAGCCTGCCGCTCGCCCCCTCGGTGCCGCGCGGTACGTGGCGGCTGGCGCTTTTCGCCGACCCCGAGGCGCCGGCGCTGGTGTCGCAGACGGTGCTGGTCGAGGATTTCGTGCCCGAGCGCATCGACGTCGACCTGTCGCTGCCCGAGGGGCCGATCGCGCGCGACGCGCCACCGCTGCTCACGCTCGAGGCACGCTATCTCTTCGGCGCGCCGGGGGCGGATCTGCCGATTGAAGGTGAGCTGACCCTGATCCCGCAGACCACGCTGGAGGCGCTGCCGGGCTACCGCTTCGGTCGCCATGACGCCGAAGCCAACCCGCAGACGCAGTCCTTTCCACCGGATCTGCGCAGCGACGGCGACGGACGCGCGCAGCTGGCGCTGCCCTTGCCCGAGGGCGGGGAGAGCCAGCCGCAGGAGGCGCGGGTGACGCTGCGGGTCTCGGAAGGGTCGGGCCGCCCGGTGGAGCGCTCGCTGAGCCGCCCGGTGGCGCCCTCGGGGCCGATGATCGGCATTCGTCCGGAGTTCGACGGCACCCTGCCGGAGGGCACGGAGGCCAGCTTCCTGCTGCAGGCGGTCGGGCCGGATCTTGCGCCGGTACCGATGGAGGTGGAATGGCGGGTGAACCGGGTCGAGACGCGCTACCAGTGGTACGAGCTCTACGGCAACTGGAACTGGGAGCCGGTGACCACGCGCAGCACCGTTGCCAGCGGGTCGGCGACGCTGGGTGCCGAGTCTTTCCGGGTGAGCGCGGGTCTTGACTGGGGCGCCTACGAACTGGTTGTCGAGCGGACGGGCGGCGACTATGTCGCCTCGTCGGTCGGCTTCGAAGCGGGCTGGTACGCCCCGGTGGGCGCGGTCGCCACGCCGGACATGCTCGAGCTGTCGCTCGACCGCGAGAGCTATGCCCCGGGCGACACCGCGCGGCTGCGCGTGGTGCCGCGCCACGCGGGCGAGGCGCTGGTGACGGTGCTCTCGGACCGGGTGATCTCGATGCAGGCGATGGACCTGCCCGAAGGCGAGAGCGTGATCGACCTGCCGGTGACCGAAGACTGGGGCGCAGGCGCCTATGTCACCGCCCAGCTGCTGCGACCGATGGACGTCGCGGCGGGACAGAGTCCGGCGCGCAGCCTCGGCCTTGCCCATGCCGCGATCGCGCCGGGCGACCGGCAGCTCTCGGTGAGCTTCGACGCCCCCGAGCAGAGCGCCCCGCGTGCGCCGCTGAGGGCTGCCGTGCAGCTTGACGGCGTGGCCGCGGGCGAGACCGCCCATGTCACCGTCGCGGCGGTGGATCTGGGCATTCTCAACCTCACCGGCTTCGACAGCCCCGACCCGTCGGCGCATTACTTCGGGCAGCGTCGGCTGGGGGTGGAGATCCGCGATCTCTATGGCCGCCTGATCGACGGCATGAGCGGCGCCATGGGCGCGATCCGCTCGGGCGGCGACGCGGGGGCGTCCCTGCGCCTGCAATCGCCGCCGCCGACCGAAGCGCTTGTGGCGTTCTTCTCTGGCCCGGTGACCGTGGGGGCGGATGGCCGCGCCGAGGTCAGCTTCGACATGCCGGATTTCATCGGCACGGTGCGGCTGATGACGGTGGCCTGGACCGAGAGTGCAGTGGGGCAGGCCGAGATGGATGTGCTGGTGCGCGACCCGGTGGTGATCAACGCCTCGCTGCCGCGCTTCCTCGCCCCCGGAGACGAGACGCGTCTGCTGCTCGAGCTGACCCACACCACCGGCCCGACCGGTCAGATGCCGCTCGAGATTAGCGCGAATGGCATCGCTCTGGGCGATGCGCCTGCCGAGGTGACGCTGGCCGAGGGGGAAACGCAGCGCCTGAGCCTGCCGCTGCGCGCCGATCTGACAGGCGATCATGAGATCGCTCTGGCGCTCACCACGCCGGACGGCAAGCGGCTCACCAAGTCGTTGACGATCGGGGTGCGCTCGAACGACCCGCAGGTGGGCACCACTCGCCGCTTCACCCTCGATCCCGGCCAGACCTTCACGCTGGATCGCGCGGCTCTGGAAGGGCTGCGGTCCGAGAGCGCCGAGGTCATGGTCTCGGCCGGGCCGCTGGCGCGGTTCGATGTGCCGGGGCTTCTGGCCTCGCTCGAGCGCTATCCCTACGGCTGTACCGAGCAGGTGACCTCGCAGACCCTGCCGCTGCTCGCGCTTTCGTCTCTGACCGAGCCGCTGGGGCTGGGCGACAAGGCGCAGATCGACGCGCGCATCGCAAAAGGCATCACGCAGGTACTGACCCGGCAGGACGCCAACGGCGCCTTCGGGCTCTGGCGCGCGGGCTCTGGCGATTTCTGGCTCGACGCCTATGTCAGCGATTTCCTGACCCGCGCCCGCGCCGCCGGGCAGGAGGTGCCCGAGACCGCCTTGACCGCCGCGCTCGACAACCTCGCCAACCGCGTCGCCTATGCGCCGGATTTCGAGGAGGGCGGCGAGGACATCGCCTATGCGCTGATGGTGCTGGCCCGCGAGGGCCGCGCGGCGATCGGTGAGCTGCGCTACTACGCCGACCAGCGCGCCGACGCTTTCGCCACGCCGCTGGCGCAGGCCCAGCTTGGCGCCGCGCTCGCCAGCTATGGCGAGCAGGCCCGCGCCGACCGGATGTTCGCCAAGGCGGCGGCGCGGTTGGCGGGGCAAGCCGAGGAAGGTCAGGTCTGGCGCGCCGATTACGGCTCGCCCCTGCGCGACGCGGCGGCGGTGCTGACGCTGGCCGCCGATGCAGGCTCGGGGGCCGTGGATCGCGACGCGCTGGTCTCGCGCGTGACGGGGGCCGACCGCCCGCTCTCGACGCAGGAGCAGGCGTGGGCGCTGATGGCGGCCCACGCGCTGGTGGCCGATCCCGATGCTTCGGGCATCGCGGTGGACGGGCTGGCGGTCTCCGGCCCGTTCCTGAGGCGCATTCCCGGCGACGCGCTCGACCCGACCGAGATCACCAACACCGGCAGCGGCCCGACCCCGATCACCGTCACCGCGCTTGGCGTTCCCGAGGGCGACACCGAGGCGCAGGGCTACGGCTACACGATCAGCCGGGAGTACTTCACCCTCGAGGGCGCGCCGGTCAGCGGCCCGGTGGAACAGGGCGACCGCATGGTCGCCGTGCTCACCGTGCGCCCTGCGGAGGACGGCGGCGCGCGGCTGATGGTCAACGACGCGCTGCCGGCGGGGCTCGAGATCGACAACCCCAACCTGCTGCGCGCCGGAGATATCCGCGGGCTCGACTGGCTGGACCCCAGCGACACCGAACATGCCGAGTTCCGCGCCGACCGTTTCCTCGCGGCGGTCAACCAGCAGGGCAGCGCGCCGATCCGGCTGGCCTATGTCGTGCGGGCGGTGTCGCCCGGCACGTTCCACCACCCGGCGGCCCTCGTCGAGGACATGTACCGCCCCGAATACCGGGCGACCACCGCGTCCGGCAGACTGGAGATCCGATGACCGAGACCATTGCAACCACCCGCTGGCGCGCGCTCGACCGCGATGGCGAAGACAAGTGCCGACTGGCGCATCACGATGGCGGCTACATGCTGGTGGGCCACGCGCGCTTCCGCGATGGCGCGGGATGGGCGGCGCTCGATTACGTGGTGCGGATCAACGGTGACTGGCAGACCTGCTCGGCGGATGTCACCGGCACCCATGGCGGCGAGGAAGTGGCGCTCAAGCTGACCCGCGAGGACGGCGCATGGACACTCAACGGCGAGGCACAGCCGCAGCTTGAGGGCTGCGAGGACGTGGATTTCGCCTTCACGCCGGCAACCAACCTGATGCCGCTGCGCCGCCTGCCCGATGTTGGCCGGTTGACCACCCGCGCCGCGTGGCTGCGGCTGCCGGGTCCGCAGGTCTCGCCGCTGGATCAGAGCTATACGCGCGAGCGCGGCACGCTGGTCTCCTACCACGCCGAACAGAGCGACTTCAGCACCCAGCTGGTGATCGACCCATCCGGCTTCGTGGCGACCTATCCGGGGCTCTGGGAGGCCGATGCCTAGGCTTCTCGCCCTTGTCGTCCTGCTTTGGGCGGTGGCGCTGGGGCGCGATGCCGCCGACGACTGGATCGCGCGTACCGAGATGCCGGTGCTGGTCCACGCCACCGCGCCCGAGGTCCGCGACCGCGAGGGCCGGCTCTTGCGGGCCTACACGGTGGAGGACGGGCTCTGGCGCATGGAGGTGACGCCCGACCGGGTCGATCCGCTGTTTTTCGAGATGCTGATCGCCTACGAGGACGGGCGCTTTTACCGCCACCCCGGCGTCGATCCGGTGGCCGCCCTGCGGGCTGCGGGGCAGGGGCTGCGGGCCGGGCACATCGTCTCGGGCGCCTCGACGCTGACCATGCAGGTGGCGCGACTGCTCGAGGATGGCGGCACCGGCGCGTGGGCGGGCAAGCTGAGGCAGTTGCGGCTGGCGCTGGCGCTCGAGCGGCGGCTGGACAAGACCGAGATCTTGCAGCTCTACCTGCGGCTCGCGCCCTATGGCGGCAACCTCGAGGGGCTGCGCGCCGCGACGCTGGCGTGGTTCGGCAAGGAGCCGGCGCGGCTCACCCCCGCCGAGGCAGCGCTGCTGGTGGCGCTGCCTCAATCCCCCGAGACGCGCCGCCCGGATCGCCACCCCGAGGCCGCGCGCGCTGCCCGCGACCGGGTTCTGACGCGCATGGAACGCGCCGGGGTGATCGATGCCGAGACCGCCCTTGCGGCGCGGCGCGAGCCCGCACCGGACCGCCGGCACCCGTTCCCGCAGATCGCGCCGCATCTCGCCGACCGGGCGCTGGCCAAGGGGACGGGGCGGCACCGTCTGACCCTCGACCGCGACCTGCAGCAGAGCCTCGAGCGGCTCGCCACCACCTACATGCAGGGGCGCGACAGCCGGTTGTCGCTGGCGATGATCGTGGCCGACCACCAGAGTGGCGAGGTGCTGGCCAGCGTCGGCTCGCCGTCCTATGCCGCCACGCGCGGGCAGGGCTTTGTCGACATGACACGGGCGCTGCGCTCGCCGGGCTCGACGCTGAAGCCGCTGGTCTACGGGCTGGCCTTCGACCGCGGGCTGGCGCATCCCGAGACGCTGATCTCGGACACGCCCGTGCAGTTCGGCACCTACGCGCCGCAGAATTTCGACGGCCAGTTCCGCGGCGAGCTGCGGGTGGCGCGGGCGCTGCAGCTGTCGCTCAACATCCCAGTGGTGCGGCTGACCGATGCCATGGGCCCGGCGCATGTCATGGCGGCGCTCGAGACCGCCGGCCTCTCGCCTCAGCTGCCCGGCGGGCAGCCGGGGCTGGCGCTGAGCCTCGGCGGAGTTGGATTGTCGCTCTGGGACATGGTGACGCTCTACGCGGCACTTGCCGAGGGTGGCGAGGCCCGCGGGCTGCGCTGGAGGCGGGGCGAGGAGGCGCGGGTCGCGCGGCGGCTGATGAGCCCGCGCGCGGCGTGGCAGGTGGGGCATGTGCTGGCGGGGCTGGCACCGCCGCCGCAGGCCGGACCGCCGGGGCGGGTAGCCTACAAGACCGGCACCTCCTACGGCCACCGCGATGCCTGGGCGCTGGGCTATGACGGGCGCTACGTGGCGGGCGTTTGGATCGGACGGCCCGATGGCACGCCGGTGCCCGGCGCCTTCGGCGGCGAGCTGGCCGCGCCGCTGCTCTTCGAGGCGCTGGGGCGCGCCCGGGCCGAGCCGGTGCCGCTGCCTGCGCCACCTCCCGATACGCTTCTGGTGAGCAACGCCAAGCTGCCGGTGCCGCTGCGCCGCTTCGGCGGCAGTGGCACGGAGGCGCCCTCCCTGCGGGTGATCTTCCCGCCCGAGGGCGCGCGGCTGTCGGCGGATGCGCGCGGCGTGCCGCTGAAGCTGCGCGGTGGCGTGCCGCCCTTCACGCTGCTGGCCGATGGCGCGGTGCTGGCGACGCAGCAACGCGGGCCGGAGTTCCTCGTGCCGCTGCAGGGGGTGGGCTTCACCACGCTGTCGGTGATCGATGCCACCGGGCAGGCGGGGCGGGTCTCAATCGAGCTGCGCTGATCCGCGCGGCATGCCGGGGTCTCAGGTCGGGCTCATGTGTACAAAAACGAAAAATCGGTCGACATCGTGGCGCTTGCGCGGTTGTCTGGCCCCGCACACCGACAGCCGGAGACGCCGATGAACCTGCTTTTCGACCATGACGAATACCGCGCCCGCGTGGCCCGGACCCAGGCCGCCATGCGGATCCGGGGGATCGACGTGCTGCTGGTCTCGAACCCGGCGAACCAGTTCTACCTCACGGGCTATGACGGCTGGTCGTTCTACACGCCGCAGATGGTGGTGGTCTCGGTCGATGCCGAGGAGCCGTTCTGGTTCGGCCGCAAGATGGACGCGGTGGGGGCCAAGTTCACCGCTTACCTGCGCGAAGAGAACGTCATCCCTTACCCGGACAAATATGTCGGCAGCGATGAGCTGCACCCGATGGACTACCTCGTCGAGCTGCTGAAGGAAAAGGGCTGGGACAAGGGCCGCATCGCCGCTGAGCAGGACGACTACTACTACACTGCCAAGTGGAACCGGATCCTGGTGCAGGGCCTCGGGCAGGGCGAGTTCGACGATGGCTTCCTGCTGGTCAACCGCGTGCGCATGGTGAAATCCCCGCGCGAGCTCGAGTATATGTCGCAGGCCGGGCAGATCGCCACGCTGGCGATGGACAGCGCTCGCCAACTCTGCAAACCCGGCGTGCGGCAATGCGACGTGATGGCCGAGCTCTACCGCGTCACCACCTCGGGCACGCCGGAGTTCGGTGGCACCTTCCCCTGCAAGCCTCCCAACGCCATGGTCGGCGAGATCGCCTCGGCCCCGCATCTGAGCTGGACCGATGCGCCGCTCGAGGAAGGCGAGGTCTTCTACATCGAGATGGGCGGCATCCGGCATCGCTACCACGCGCCGCTGTCGCGCTGTGTCTACGTGGGCGACCCGCCCGCCGAGCTGGTGGAGACCACCAAGGTGATCCGCGAGGGGCTCGAGGCGGCGCTGGACGTGGTGAAACCGGGCGTCGAGTGCCAGCAGATGGCCCATGCGTGGGAGGCGGTGATCCGCCGCCACGGCATCGAGAAGGACAGCCGCATCGGCTATCCGGTGGGCATCGGCTTTCCGCCCACATGGGGCGAGCTGACCTGCTCGCTGCGCGCCGGCGACACCACGGTGATGGAGGAAAACATGACCTTCCACTGCATTCCGGCGCTGTGGCTCGAGAAATACGGCCTCGTGGTGAGCGAGACCTTCGCGGTGACCGAGGGCGGGGCGCAGTGCTTCGCCAGCTGCCCGCGCGACCTTCTGACGGCCTGAGGAGGGCAGACATGGCAGGCTTCACGACACGGCCCGAGATCCGCGGCACCTTCGGCATGGTGACCTCGACCCACTGGATCGCCTCGGCGGTGGGCATGGCGATCCTCGAGAAGGGCGGCAACGCCTTTGACGCCGCAGTGGCCACGGGCTTCGTCCTGCAGGTGGTCGAGCCGCATCTCAACGGTCCGGCGGGCGATCTGCCGGTGCTGTTCCACTCGGCGCGCGACGGCAAGCCCGGCGTGCTCTGCGCGCAGGGCGTGGCGCCCGCCGCCGCCACCATCGAGGCTATGAAGGCGCAGGGCATTGAGGGGCTGATCCCCGGCTCGGGGCTGCTCGCCACCGTGGTGCCCGGCGCTTTCGACGGCTGGCTGCTGCTGCTGCGCGATCACGGCAGCATGGAGCTTTCGGAGGTTCTGGAGCCGGCCATCGGCTACCTTTCCGACGGGCATCCGATGCTGGCCTCGGTGGCCGGGGCCATCGCCGGGCTCGAGCGCTTCTTCGCGGCGCAATGGCCCAGCTCGCACGCGGTCTGGTGCCCGGACGGCACCGCACCCGAGCCGCTGGCGCTGTTTCGCAACCCCGACCTCGCCGCGACCTACCGACGGCTGGTCGAGGCCGCCGAAGGCGACACCCGAGAGGCCCGGATCGACGCCGCCCGCGCCGCGTGGCGCGACGGTTTCGTGGCCGATGCCATCGCGGACTACCTGAGCGATGCAAAGGTGATGGACGTGACCGGCGAACGCCACGGCGCACTGCTCACCCGCGCGGACCTGGCCGGCTGGGAGGCCTCTTACGAGGCCCCGGCGAGCGTCGAGTACCACGGCTGGACGGTCTGCAAGACCGGACCGTGGGGGCAGGGGCCGGTACTGTTGCAGGCGTTGCAGATCCTGAAGAAGTTCGACCTCTCGGCGATGGACCCGCTGGGTGAGGAGTTTGCCCACACCGTGATCGAGGCGATCAAGCTCGCCTGGGCCGACCGCGAGGCCTATTACGGCGATCCCGATCACTACGATATCCCGTTCGAGACCCTGCTCTCAGACCGCTACGGCCGCGAGCGGGCGGCGCTGATCTCGCAAGACGCTTCGCAGGAGCAGCGCCCGGGGCGCATCCCGGGGCATGAGGCGCTGGCCGACGCCGCCATCGCCCGCGCCGCGCGGCGCATGGACGTGATGGAGGATCCGGCCACCGGCGAGCCGACCATGGCGCACCTGACCGACACCAGGGGCGACACGGTGCATCTCGATATCGTCGATCGCTGGGGCAACATGGTCTCGGCCACGCCCTCGGGCGGCTGGCTGCAGTCGAGCCCGGTTGTGCCGGGGCTGGGCTTCCCGCTCAACAGCCGGGCGCAGATGTTCTGGCTCGACGCGGGTCTGCCCTCCTCGCTGACACCGGGTGCGCGGCCGCGCACCACGCTGACGCCTTCCATTGCCTACGGGCCGAATGGAGAGGTCCTTTCCTTCGGCACGCCCGGCGGCGACCAGCAGGACCAGTGGCAACTGGTCTGGTTCCTGCGCTTCGTGCATCACGGTTTCGACCTGCAGCAGGGCATCGACGCGCCGCTGTTCCACTCGCAGCATTTCCAGGCGTCGTTCTACCCGCGCGAGGCCAAGCCGGGGACGATGATGATCGAGTCCACCATCGGGCCGGTGGTCGTCGAGGCGCTGAAGGCGCGGGGTCATGATGTGGTGGTGGCCGAGCCCAACAGCGTCGGGCGGCTGACCGCCGCGCTGCGCCACGAGGACGGGATGATGCAGGCGGCGGCGACGCCGCGGCTGATGCAGGCCTATGCGATCGGACGCTGAGAGAGGACAAGAGATGAGCGAGATCACCCGCGTGCGCGGCCCCTACAAGGGCCGCAACTCCGGCACCGCCTTCAACGGCATGGGCTGGGCGGTGGCGACCACACAGGTCGAGACCGACGACGTGCATGACCAGACCGCCAGCACGCTGGCGCGGATCGACGAGATTCTGGCCGAGATGGGCACCGACAAGACCCGCATCCTCAATGCCACGATCTATGTCACCGACATCGCCACCAAGGACGAGATGGACCGCGCCTGGTGCGACTGGATCGGCGACGACCCGCAGCACTGGCCGCAGCGCGCCTGCGTCGAGACCGGGCTCGCTGCCGGCCACCGGGTCGAGATCGTGGTGGTCGCGGCGCTCTGATCCCGCCCGGGGCGGCGGCGGGCGAAAGGCGCTTGGTCCTCGCGGCCGCGCGCCCTACCGTCACCGACAATCCTGCCCATTTGACGGAGCCCTCTCATGGCGTTCGACTTCATCCTGATGCTCACCGAGAACGACCGCACGATCCCCGACGCGCGGGCGCGGATCGACGAGGCGCTCGAGGGCGGCGTGCGCCATATCGGCTTCAAGGATGTGGGCCTGCCCTTCACGGAGCTGAAGGGGCTGGCCGAGGCGATCCGCGCCGCCGGCGGGCGCTCCTATCTCGAGGTGGTGAGCCTCGACGAGGAGAGCGAACTGGCCTCGGCCCGCGCCGCCGTCGATCTCGATGTCGACTGCCTGCTTGGCGGCACCCGGCCGCAGGCAGTGACCACCGTGACCCGCGACCATCCGCTGCGCTACTACCCGTTCTGCGGCAGCATCACCGGTCATCCCAGTGTGCTCGAGGGCCCGGTCGATGCCATTGTCGACTCGGCGAAGCGGCTGGCGGATCTCGAGCATGTGCACGGGCTCGACCTGCTGGCCTACCGCTTCGCCGGAGATGTGCCCGAGCTGATGCGGGCGGTGTGCAGCGCCATCGGCAAGCCGGTGATCATGGCCGGCAGCATCGACAGCGAGGCACGCATCACCGCCGCGGCCGAAGCGGGCGCGGCAGGCTTCACCGTGGGCACCGCGGCGCTGGCCGGCGCCTTTCCGGCAGAGGGGCCGGGCTTTGCGGCGCAGGTGCGCGCCATCCTCGGCTTCACCACGCGGGCACGGATGCGCTCGACCGCGCCCCGCCGCATCGCGCTCGCGGCGCATGACACCCGCAAGGCGCATCTGCGGGCCTGGGTGTCGCGCCACGCTGCCGCGCTCGAGGGGCACCGGCTGGTCTGCACCGGCGGCACCGGCCAGATGATTGCCGAGGCCGCGCCACAGCTCAGCCTGCGCCGGTTGCAGCGCGGCTCGCGCGGGGGCGACCAGCAGCTCGGCGCGATGATCGCCACCGGCGAGCTCGACGCGGTGATCTTCTTTGCCGATCCCACCGTGCCGCATGGCGGCGAGGCCGACCTGCAGGCCCTCACCCGGCTCGCGGTGCTGCATGACACGCCGCTGGCGCTCGGCCCTTCGGGGGCGGACATGATCGCCACGGCGCTGCTTGCGATGCCCGAGGGCTGACACCCTGCCGCGCCGGAATGGCTGGAATTCCGGTGCCTTGGCCTGAATCGCCAAACTGTTGCCCAAATCTTCGCATAGGTCTGCCGCAAGCCAAGCGGTGGGGGCCGAATTGTGCTGTTTGAAGGAGTGGTATCATGCTGCGCAAATCCGGTTTTCTGGCCCTGACGCTGGGCCTTTTCGCGGCGCCGCTGTCGGCGGAGGAGCACTCCGTCCTGCTGATGGGGCAGGGCTATTTTCCCAGCCAGGTCTATCCGGTGATCGGTGACACCGTGCTGTTCGAGAACAGCTCGATCGTGGCGATGTCGGCCACTGCCTCGGATGGCAGCTGGGATACCGGCGTGCTTCAGCCCGGCGAGAGCTACACCTTAGAGGTGACCGAGGGCATGACCCAGACCTTTGGCGATACCGTGAACGAGGGCAGCATCGCTGCCGGTGTCATCGCCTACGCGCCGACGCAATCCGACGTCGCGCAGAACTGAGATCGCCGCCAATCCTGCACCCGACCGCCGGTCTCAGATCGGCTGAATGAGTTGCGGGCCGCTGGCGCGGTTCGAGTTCACCTCCCGGTCGACCCGGTGAAAGCGCAGCGTGCCCTCTGGGGCGGGCTGCATCAGCGTGGCCGCGCCGCGCCCGTCCTCACCCAGCCAGAGCGCCCAGTCCGGGGCGGCGAGGATCACCGGCACCCGGTGATGGATCTGTGTCATCTCGCCCGCGGCTGCGGTGGTGACGATGGCGCAGGTGCGCAGCATCTCGCCGTCGCGCTCCCAGTCCTGCCAGATGCCGGCAAAGGCGAGCATATCGCCTTCGGCGGGCTGAATGTACCATGGCAGACGTGTGTCATCCTCGCCCTTGGTCCATTCGTAGAACCCGCTCGCCGGGATCAGGCAGCGACGCTCGCGGCAGGCGGCGCGGAAGGCGGGCTTCTCGGCGATGGTCTCGGCCCGGGCGTTGATCAGCAGCGGCCCGTCACCGGGGGTCTTGTACCAGTGCGGAATGAAGCCCCAGCGCATCGCCGAGAGGCTGCGGGTTCCGTCGCTGCTGCGCACCGTGTGCACGGCGTTGGTCGGGCAGACGTTGAAATTCGGCACCTCCGGCAGATCGTTGCGGGGCACCGCTTCGAAGATCTGCGCCATCGCCTCCTTGGCCAGCGTGATGGCGTAGCGCCCGCACATCGCCCCGGCCCGCCTAGCGGATCAGCGCCTTGATGGCGCGGGAGTGCTCGGGCGTCTGTCCAAGCGAGTCCGCAGCCAGCGCGCGCGCTTCCGTCATCAGCGCATCGGGCGCGACGATGCAGTCGATCAGCCCCCATTGCAGCGCCTCGTCGGCGGGGATCTTTTGCCCGGCCATCAGGATCATCTTGGCCCGCGACGGCCCCACCAGCGCGGTGAGACGCGCGGGGTCGGAAGGCTGCGGCAGGAAGCCGAGTTTCATCACTGGGTAGAAGAACTTGGCGCCCTCCACGGCGATGCGCAGATCGCAGGCCAGCGCCATGCCCATGGCACCGCCGGCCAGCGTGCCGTTGAGCGCACAGATGGTCAGCCCCGGCAGCCGCGCGATGGCGCCCGAGAGCCGCTCCCAGAGCGGCGAGGTGGCGAGCCCTGCGCGCGCCGCCTCGAGATCGGCGCCGGCCGAGAACACCTTGCCCACGCCGGTCAGCACCAGCACCTGCGCCTCGCGGGCGGCCTCGGCGATCTCGCAGAGCCGTTCGAGCATCTCGGGGGTGAGCGAGTTCGCCTTGTCGGGGCGGTCGATCACCGCGATCCAGTAGCCGCCATCCTTCTCGAGCGAGATCATGCCACGCCGACCTTCTTGCGGATCTCCTCGTCGCGCAGCGAGATCTCGTCGCCAAGGTAGCCATCGGCCTCGGGGCCGCACATCCACAGAAGGGTCTTGGCGACCCATTCGGGCGGGATGTGATCGGACCAGTCGAGCTGGCTCACCGCGTTGATGCCGCTGGCCTTGATGGTGCGCTGCATCTCGGTCGCCACGGTGCCCGGCGAGAGCGAGATCGCGCGGATGCCGCGGGCGCGGTATTCCGCATCTGTGGCGCGGGTGATCATCAGAGCGCCAGCCTTGGAGGTGCAATAGGCCGACCAACCCTCGAGCGGGTTGTGCGCCGCGCCCGAGCCGATGGTCAGGATAGTGCCGCCACCGGAGGCGAGCATGCCCGGCAGTGCCGCACGCATGCCGTGGAACACGCCCTTGAGATTGATGTCGATCAGCGCGCCCCAGCTCTCGGGGTCTGCCTCGGCCAGAGGGGCGATGGGCTCGATCACGCCGGCATTATTTACCACGATGTCGAGCGATCCGAACGCCTTGTGGCAATTTGCCACCGCCTGCTCGACCTCCCAGTAGCGCGAGATTTCGCAGGGGATGGCAACGGCCTTGGGGCCGATCTCGCCGGCCAGTTCGGCGATGGCGTCGCGGCTGCGCGCCACCAGCGCGACATTGGCGCCGGCCTCGGCAAAAGCGTGGGCGGCGGCCGCGCCGATGCCGCGGCTGGCGCCGGTGATCAGGGCGGTTTTCCCTGTCAGATCCATGGGATGCCTCGTGTTTTTCGATTCCACTCATTGGTAAAGGCTGGAATACCCCCGGTCCAGCCTCTTGACCGGACGGACGCCGGTGCCGAAGTAGGCTACATTGATTAGACGATCTCGAACGAAAGGGTTGATCCATGCGTGTCTCCAATCTTGCCGCCGCTGCCGCGAGCGCGGCACTGCTCGCCGCCCCGCCGGCATGGGCCGATGTGACACCCGAGCAGGTCTGGGGCGACCTCGAGGCCTATCTCGCCAGCTTCGGCTACGCGGTTACGGCGGAAGAGAGCCGCTCGGGCGACACCCTGACGCTGACCGACATGACCGTGCGCATGTCCTTCCCCGAGGACGAGGGCGAGATGACCGTCATGCTCGAGCAGATGGCGCTGCGCGATCAGGGCGACGGCACCGTGGCGCTTGATCTGCCGGCCACGCTGCCGGTGCGGATCAGCATCGCTCCCACCGACGAAGAGACGGTGGACCTGACCCTCGACTACACGCTCGATGGCATGGAGATGATCATCGCGGGCGATCCCGAGGACATGACCTATGTCTACAGCGCCACCTCGATGGCGGTGGTTCTGAGCGAGCTGGTGGTCGATGACGAGACCATCCCGAGCGACAACGCGGCGGCGCAGATCAGCGCGGGCCCGGTGGATGGCGAAACCCGCATTACCCTTGCCGAGGGCATGCGGGCGATCAGCCAGCAGCTCTCGCTCGGCACCGTGAGCTACGATATTCTTGGCAGCGATCCCGAGGGGGACGGCGCGGGCATGCTGGCCGGCACGCTGGAAGGGGTAAGCTCGGACAGCACAACCGAGCTGCCCGAGGCCGTGAGTTCCGAGACCATGAACGATCTTCTGCGCGCCGGCATGACGGTCGACGCCACCACGCGCTACACCGCCGGGCAGTCGCGCTTCACGATGACCGAGGATGGCCAGACCACCTCGGGCGAGACCTCGAGCCGGGGCGGCAGCTTCGCGCTCAAGATGTCGCAGGATGCGCTCGACTACGACCTGAGGGCGCTTGGCATGAGTGTCGACCTCACCACGCCGGAGATGCCATTCCCGATCACGGCCCAGATGGACGAGATGCGGCTTGGTCTCATGATGCCGGTCGGCGCCTCCGAAGAGCCGGTCGACGCGGCGGCCAAGCTGACGCTTGCGGGCTTCACCACGTCGGACATGATCTGGTCGATCTTCGACCCGATGGGCATCCTGCCGCGTGACCCTGCGACGGTGGCGATCGATCTTGCCGGCAAGGTGACGCCCTCGGTCGACCTGCTCGATCCTGAACAGATCGAGGCGCTGGACGGGCAGACTCCTCCGGGCGAGCTGAACGCGCTGACGCTGAACAACCTCACCATCGAGGCGGCGGGCGCACAGATCACCGGAGAGGGGGACTTCACCTTCGACAACACCGATCTGCAGAGCTTTGACGGAATGCCGCGGCCCGAGGGCGCCCTGAGCCTGAAACTGAGCGGGGCGAACGGGCTGATCGACAACTTGATCCAGATGGGTCTGGTCAGCGATCAGGACGCAATGGGCGCGCGGATGATGATGAGCATGTTCGCGGTTCCGGGATCCGAGCCCGACACGTTGAACTCGACCATCGAGGTCAACGAACAGGGCCACGTTCTCGCCAACGGCCAGCGCATCAAGTAAGCGACCGCGCTCGAAAGGTCGGGAGGCCGCTCCGCCTGGCGGACCGGTCTTTCCTTTTGCGCGGGCTGGCGATGGCGCGGCGTGCAGCACGGCCGTGCACCGCAATCGCGGACCCGGTCGCCCGTCGCCCGCCCGCCGCACGCCCCTGCGCTCGACGCCGGCTCTGATGGCACATTTCCGGGCCATAAGGATCTTCCTCCCGCGATCTCCCAAGGGGTCTCGGGACGCGGGAGAAAGGGATGGACGCGGTCTCAGCGCCAGCCGAGCGCCGGGGCGACCTCGGTCAGGATGGTCTCGATCACGTGGGCGTTGTAGTCGACGCCCAGCATGTTCGGCACCGTGAGCAGAAGGGTGTCGGCCTCGGCAATCGCTTCGTCGCCCTTCAGCTGCTCGATGAGCTTGTCCGGTTCGTCCGCATAGCCGCGCCCGAAGATCGAGCGCTGCTGCTCGATGAAGCCCACCTGGTCGGTCTCCTTGCCACCGCGTCCGAAATACATCCGGTCGGTGTCGTTGGTGATGGCAAAGATCGACCGGCTCACCGAGGTGCGTGGCGCGTGCGCGTGCCCGGCTTCTTTCCACGCCGCCTTGTAGGCGCGCAGCTGGTCGGCCTGCTGGACGTGGAACGGCTCGCCGGTCTCGTCATCCTTGAGGGTCGAGCTCTGCAGGTGCATGCCGAGCCTGGCGGCCCATTCCGCCGTAGCGTTCGAGCCGGCGCCCCACCAGATCCGATCGCGCAGACCTTCCGAATGCGGCTCGAGGCGCAGCAGGCCCGGCGGGTTGGGGAACATCGGCCGCGGGTTAGGCTCGGCAAAGCCCTTGCCCTCAAGCAGGTCGAGGAAAACCTCCGTGTGGCGCCGCGCCATGTCGGCCGGGCTTTCACCCTCGGCGGGGCGGTAGCCGAAGTATTTCCAGCCGTCGATCACCTGCTCGGGCGAGCCGCGCGAGATGCCGAGCTGCAGCCGCCCGCCGGCGATCAGGTCTGCCGCCCCGGCATCCTCGGCCATGTAGAACGGGTTCTCGTAGCGCATGTCGATCACGCCGGTGCCGATCTCGATCTTCGAGGTACGCGCCCCGACGGCGGCCAGAAGCGGGAAGGGCGAGGCCAACTGCCGGGCGAAGTGGTGGACCCGGAAATAGGCCCCGTCGAGCCCCAGCTCTTCGGCGGCCACGGCCAGCTCGATCGACTGGGTCAGCACGTCGGCTGCGGTCTTTACTTCGCTGCCCTGGGTCGGGGACCAGTGTCCGAAGGACAGAAATCCGATATTCTTCATGGCTACGGCTCCTTGATCCGTCGCAGCAGGCTGCGCCAAGTTGGGGTGGCAGGCTGCGCCAAATTGGGGTGGCAGGCTGCGCCAAAGGGGTGGCGGCCTCTGCCGCCCTTGGCAACGAGATAGGAAGTCCGCCGCGCGCGCCGCAAGGGCGCCAAGGGTTCGCATCGGCGCAGGGGCTGTGCATCGCTGCGCGCGCGGATGCGCTCAGTCGCGCATCAGTTCGGGCAGGTCGCCGGTGATGCCGGCGGCCTCGCGGATGAAGCCCCGGCGCAGTCCGGGCACCGCATTGATCGCCGCCATGCCGAGATCGCGGCCAAAGCGCAGCAGCGCGCTGTCGTTCGAGAACAGCCGGTTGAACAGGTCGGTGGCCGCCGCCAGCGAGGCGGTGTCGAAGCGCCGCCATTGCTGGTAGCGCGCCAGCACCAGCGGCGAGGCGATGTCCTCACCGCGCCGCTGCGCATGGCTCAGCACATGCGCCAGCGCCGCCACATCGCGCAGCCCGGCGTTCAGGCCCTGGCCGGCGATCGGGTGCATGCCATGCGCCGCATCGCCCACCAACGCCAGCCGCTCGGCGATGAAGCTGTTCGCCAGAGTGAGGTTCAGCGGGTAGACAAAGCGCTTTCCTGCGAGGGAGATCTCGCCGAGGAAGTCGCCGAAGCGCGGGCGCAGGACCTCGAGATACTGATCGTCAGGCAGGGCGTTGATGGCGCGGGCCTGCGCCTCGGTTTCGCTCCAGACAATGGAGCTGCGGTTGCCCGGAAGCGGCAGGATGGCGAGCGGCCCCGGCGGCATGAAGAACTGGTGCGCGACGCCGTGATGAGGCTTCTCATGCGCGATGGCGCAGACCAGCGCGGTCTGTCCATAGCCCCAGCCGGTGCGCCGGATGCCGGCCCGCGCGGCGGTGCCGCTGCGCCGCCCGTCGGCGCCCACCAGCAGCCGCGCCCGCAGCGTCTCGCCGCTGGCCAATGTGACGCTGATGCCGCCCGGGCCGGTCTCCTGCGCGATCACCGTCTCGCCGGCGCGCTGTTCGACAAGCGGGTTGGCCTCCATCGCCTCGAGCAGGGCGCGGCGCAGGTAGCGATCCTCGACCATCTGGCCCATCGGCCCTTCCTCGATCTCGGCGCTGTCGAAATGCAGCCCGAGGAAGACCTGCGCGTCGCCCACGCGCCCGTCGGTCACCTTGATTTCGCGCATCGGCTGGGCGTTGGGCTCCAGCCGCTCCCAAAGCCCGAGATTGTCGAGCATCCGCACCGAGGACAGCGCCAAGGCATAGCCGCGCCCGTCGAAATCCTCCTGCGTGCGCGCCGCCTCGGGCAGGGCGTCGATGACGATGCTCTTCAGCCCGGCCTTCGCCGCCGCCAGCGCCAGGGCGGGGCCGTTCAGCCCGCCGCCCACGATAAGGATGTCGCAATCATGTTCCATGAGCGCAAATATGCGGCCCCGCGCGGGATTGTCCATGCGCTGCGCTGCCGCTACCAATGCCGCAACGGCAAAAAACGAGGGACGGTGATGAGCGATCTGACAGGCATGAGCGCAGCGGCGCTGGGGCAGGGCATCGGCAAGGGCGAGATCGACCCGGTGGCACTCACCCAGGCCTTTCTCGACAAGATCGCCGCGCACCCGCTGAAGGACCGGATCTATGCCCGCCTGACGCCCGAGCGGGCGCTGGCCGAGGCCCATGCCGCCCGCCACCGCGCCGAACTGAAGCAGCGCCGCTCGCCGCTCGACGGGGTGCCGGTGAGCTGGAAGGACCTCTTCGACACCGCGGGCATCGCCACCGAGGCCGGCTCGAAGCTGCTCGAGGGCAGGGTGCCCGGGCGCGACGCGGCCGTGCTCGAGGTGGCGACCGCGATGGGGCTGGTCTGCCTCGGCAAGACCCACATGTCGGAACTGGCCTTCTCGGGCCTCGGCCTCAACCCGATGACCGAGACCGCGCCTTGCGTAAACGATCCCGAGGCCGTGGCCGGCGGGTCCTCCTCCGGCGCCGCTGCGTCGGTGGCCTTTGGGCTGGCGGCGGCCGCCATCGGCTCGGACACCGGCGGGTCGGTGCGTATCCCGTCGTGCTGGAACGATCTGGTGGGGCTCAAGACCACCTCGGGCCGGATCTCGCTGCAAGGCGTGGTGCCGCTGGCGGTGAAGTTCGACACCATCGGTCCGCTCTGCCGGACCGTCGAGGATGCCGCACTGACCTTTGCCGCGCTCGAGGGCCGTGACGCCCCAGATCTGCGCGGCGCCTCGCTCGAGGGCCGGCGCTTCGCCCGGCTCACGAACATCGTCCTCGACGACATGAGCCCCGAGCCGGCCGCCGCGCATGAGGCGGCCCTCGAGACGCTTGCCGCCGCCGGCGCCGAGATCGTCGATCTCGACGTGCCCGAGATCGCCATCCCGATGCAGGATGCGGGCATTCTCTACACCACCGAGGCCTGGGCCGCCTGGGGCGAGGCCATCGAGGCGGCGCCCGAAAAGATGTTCGCGCCCATCCGCGAGCGGTTCGAGGGCGGCAAGCCGGTCACCGGCGCCGCCTATCTGCGTGCGCTCGACGGCATGGAGGCCGCCCGCGCCGCCTATGCCCGCGCCACCGCCGGCTTCGACGCGGTGCTCTGCCCGACCGCGCCGATCCTGCCGCCGAACATCGACAAGCTGATGGAGCAGGGCGAGTATTACGTCACCGCCAACCTTCTGGCGCTGCGCAACACCCGCGTCGGCAATGTCATGGGTGGCTGCGCCCTCACCTTGCCCACCGGCACCCCCTCCTGTGGCCTGTCGCTGATGGCCCCGCCGATGCAGGAAGACCGCCTTCTGCGCCTCGGCATCGCCGCCGAGCGCGCCCTGGCCTGACGCCACCCGCCAGCAGATCGCGCCCGGCTCTTCTCTGGTTGCAAAATACCTCGGGGGAGGAGCGGCGCAGCCGCGACGGGGGCAGCGCCCCCGCCGTCCTCTCCGCAAGAGCGCCGGGTGTTACTCCGCGGCGATCGCACCGTTGTCGTCGCGCTCGACCACAAGCGTGCGGGTGGGGAAGGGAATATCGACCCCATGCTGGTCGAGCGCTTCCTTGACCTTGCGTGTCATGTCGGCCTGGTACTGGAAGAAATCGGCGCTATCGACCCAGACCCGGACCAGGAAATCCACCGAGCTGTCGCCGAGCGCGTTGACCTGGATAAACGGCTCGGGATCGGATTTGGAGCGCTCGTCGGCCATGATGGTGCTCAGGATCACCTCTTCGGCGGTCTTGAGGTTGGCGCCGTAGCCGACCCCGAAGGTCCATTCGGCGCGACGGGTGCTGTAAACCGAGAAATTCTCGATCACGTTGCCCCAGACCGAGGCGTTGGGAACGATCACCTGCGTGTTGCTGAGCGAGGCCAGCTCGGTGGTGTTGAGGGTGATGTCCTTGACGGTGCCCATCTCGCCGGCCACCTCGATGAAATCGCCCAGCTTGAAGGGGCGGAAGACGATGATCATCACCCCGGCGGCGACGTTCGACAGCGTGCCCTGCAACGCCAGGCCGACGGCAAGACCGGCAGCGCCGAGCGCGGCGATGATCGAGGTGGTCTGGATGCCGAGATTGTTCATCACGATCAGGCCGGTGAAGATCAGCACGAGATAGCGCGCGATCTGGCCGAGAAAGGCGAAGAGCGTGTCGTCGAGACGCGGGCTGCGTTTCGAGATCGCGATCACCCGGCGCCGCACCCAGCCGGCGATGATGAAGCCGATGATCAGGATCAGCAGGCCGGTGACCACGTTGCCGAGGATCCCGGCGAGGAAATCCAGCGTCAGCACGTCTGACAGGGAGGTGCCGTTGTAGATCTCGGTATTCATGATGTCATTGATCGGTTCCATGGTCCCTCGCGCATTTTTTCTGCAATATGACATCGTTCCTGACGCCCGCACGGGCAACACGCAAGAGGCGAGCGCGGTTCCGGCCGTCCCCTCTGGCAAAGCGGTGCGCGAGGGTTTAAGTAACGGACTCGAATTCACACGGAGCGCGCAGCCTTGAGACATGACACCGGCGGCCGCCTCACCCGGGACGGCATCCGCATTCACGACCCCGAAGATTTCGCCGGCATGCACGCCGCCGGCGCCGTCGCCGCGAAGATCCTCGACGACGTGGCGCCACATGTGCGCCCGGGCCAGACCACTGGCGGGCTCGAAGAGGTGATCCGCGCCGCAGTCGAGGCCTCCGGCTCGACATCGGCCACGATCGGCTACCGAGGCTACCAGCACGCCAGCTGCATCTCGGTCAACCACGTGGTCTGCCACGGCATTCCGGGCAGCAAGATCCCCAAGTGGAAGAACGACAGTCACGCCCGCAACGATGATACCCTTCTCGACGGGGACATCCTGAACATCGACGTGACGGTGATCGTCGATGGCTGGTACGGCGACACCAGCCGCATGTACGTGGCCGGCGAGCCCAAGCCCTACGCCCAGCGGCTTATACAGGTCACGCACGATGCGCTGATGATCGGCATCGAGCAGGTCAAGCCCGGCAACACCTTCGGCGACATCGGTCACGCCATCCAGAGCTACGTTGAGGGCCATCGCATGTCGGTGGTGCGCGACTTCTGCGGCCACGGCCTTGGCCGGGTGTTCCACGCGCCGCCCAACGTCCTGCATTACGGCCGCGCCGGGAGCGGCCCGCAGCTTGAGGAAGGCATGTTCTTCACCATCGAACCGATGGTCAATCTCGGTCGCCCCGAGACCAAGGTGCTCAAGGACGAGTGGACCGCGATCACCCGCGACAAGTCGCTCTCGGCACAGTTCGAGCATTCGGTCGGCGTGACCGCGGACGGGGTCGAGATATTCACCCTCTCTCCCGGAGGCAAGTTTCACCCCACCTGAGAGGGATTGCGGGCCGCGTGCGGCCCGCCCGAAGAAGGGGGCGCTGCCCCCTCTTGGCCTACGGCCAATTCACCCCCGAGGTATTTTGAAACCAGAGAAGCCAGGAGCGCTGCGCCCCTGGCTTCTCTTCGTCAAAAATACTCCCGCCGGAGGCAGGCCGTCCGGGGCCGCGGTCGCAGGTCAGCGGCAAGGGCGCGGGGTCAACTCCACTTCCACAGCGCTGGCACGAAGCGGTAGGCGTCTCCTTCACGCATGACGTGGCCGACACCGGGGAAGGGGAAGTGGTATCCAAGCACCGCCATGCGATCCGCCACCGCCATGTCGAGCAGGCGCTTGCGGGTTGTCACGGTGACGTCGCCATCCATGTCGAAGCTGTTGTACCACTCTGGGTGGGCGAAGTTGGTGTAGGCGTGGCTCATGGCGTCGCCGGTGGCGAGCAGCTGCTGGCCATTCGACTCGACGATCAGGCTCATGTGGCCCGGCGTGTGGCCCGGCGTGTCGATGACGCGCAGGCCGGGCACGATCTCCTGTTCGTCGCTCATCAGGTCCCAATCGGCGCCGTCGACCCGGATCGAGTTCTGCGCCCCGACGACGAATTGCTGCATCTCTGCCGGGACCTGGCTTGCGAGCCCGTCCTGCATCCAGAAATCATGCTCCGCTTTACCAAGGAAATAGGCTGCGTCGGGCAGGATCGCCTCGTCGAAATCGTCGCGGATGCCCCAGATGTGGTCCGGATGGGCGTGGGTGATCACCACGTGGGTGATGGTCGACGGATCGATCCCGGCGGCGTCGAGATTGGCCATCAGCCGGCCCGCGGTGTCGAGGAAGCGGTTGCCGGAGCCCACGTCGACCAGCACCGTGGCCTCGCCGATCTCGACCAGCAGGTGATTGGTGTGGGAGTAGTTGGTCTCGGGCGACAGGAAATGCCGCTCGAGGAAGGCCTTCACCTCCTCGGGATCGGCATTCACCCCGAGGCCGTCGGCGGGCAGTTGCAACGAGCCGTCCGAGATTACGGTGATCTTTGCCTCGCCCAAGGTGAAGGCGAAATGCGTCGGGTTGCCGGTGGCCGGCGCGCCGAGCTCGGCGCGGGTCACGGCGGGCAGGGTCAGCGCCGGGGCCGCGGCGGCCATGGCAAGGATGTCCCGCCGGCTGGGTTTGAAGAGCGTCATGCGGAGCCTCCCTCTCTCGTCGCACGAATAGACATATGCGAATAAGATACAGGATGCGGGCCCGATTGCCAGCCTTGAAGGACGCGCGACACTCAGGTGGTGCGCAGAACCGTCACGTGGGTGTCGCCGTAGCGGCGGGTGTCGAGGAGAGCGAAGCCCTCCGGCGCGGTTTGCGGCGCGCTTTCCTCCCAGACGATCAGCGCTTCCGGCGCGATCCAGCCGCCGTCCCGGGCGGCGTGCAGAGCGCGGGTGCCCAGATCCTTGCCGTAGGGCGGATCGAGGAAGACGAGATCGCAGGCCGCCTCTGCCTTGGGCAGGCGGGTGGCGTCGCGGGCGATCAGGGCCGCCCGATCGCCGCAGCCCAGCAGGCGGATGTTGTCGCGCAGCAGCGACTGCGCCTTGCGCCCGTCATCGACGAAGGTGCAGGCCTCGGCCCCGCGCGACAGCGCTTCGAGACCAAGTGCCCCGGTGCCCGCGAAGAGATCAAGAACGCGCGCGCCGTCGAAGGGCTCTCCGAAGCGGCCCCCGCCCAGCATGTTGAACAGGCTCTCGCGCACGCGGTCGGTGGTCGGGCGCAGATGCGCCCGGGGATCGCCCTTGCCGACCGAGGTGAGCGCCCGCCCGCGCCAGTCTCCGGCGATGATCCTCACGCTTTCAACAGCGCCTTGAGGTCGGTCTCGGGGTCGGACACCGCCTCGGGCTCGGGCGATTTCCCGGCCTCAATCAGGCGCTTGCCGACCATGTAGGCACGCGGGTCGTTCATCGCGTCGAGCGCCAGCAGCGTGGCGCCCGCGTAGTACCAGTGCGACACGGCATCGCCCGTCATGCGCACCACCACCCGGTCGTAGCCTGCGTTGAGACCGGCGATCTGCAGCTTCACGTCGTACTGATCCGACCAGAACCATGGCTTGGCCTCGTAGGCGCGTCCCGCTCCCATGATGTTGTCGGCCACCGCCTCGGCCTGATCGATGGCGTTGCCGACGCTCTCGAGCCGGATCTGGTCGCCGCGATAGGGAAAGGAGGCGCAATCACCGGCGGCCCAAACATTGGGCGCCGAGGTGCGGCCGGTCTCATCGGTGCGGATGCCGTTCTCGATGTCGATGCCGGCGGCCTCGGCCAGTTCGAGCGCCGGCAGGATGCCGACGCCGGCAATGACGAAATCGACTTCGAGCGTGGTACCGTCGGTGAGCTCGGCGGCGGAGACCTTGCCGTCCTCGCCGGTGAGTTTGCCGAGGCCGACGCCTTCGCGGATATCGACGCCCTTGGCCGTGTGCAGCTTGCGGAAATAGTCGGCGGTTTCAGGTGCCGCGACCCGCTGCAGGATGCGCTCGGCCATCTCGACCAGCGTAACCTTGAGGCCGAGCTTGGCGGCCACCGCCGCTGCCTCGAGCCCGATATAGCCGCCGCCGACGATCAGCACGCTGGCCCCCTCGGTGAAGCGCGGCTTCATGGCGTCGACATCTGCGATGCCACGGACGCAGAACACGCCGTCGAGATCGCCGCCGATGGCGGCCGGCAGGCGGCGTGGATGCGAGCCGGTGCAGAATACGAGATCATCGTAGGAGATCTTGCGCCCGTCGGCGATGATGGCCTTGCCTTCGGTGTCGACGGCGGTCACCGGCGCGTTCAGCACCAGTTCGATGTCCTGCTCGTCGTAATAGGCGCGGGGGCGGAGGAAGAGACGCTCCTCCTCCATATCGCCCAGAAGGTAGGCCTTGGACAGCGGCGGGCGCTGGTAGGGCGGCACCGGCTCGGCGCCGATCAGGGTGATCCCGCCCTCGAAGCCCTTCGAGCGCAGCCGCGCCACCAGCGAGGCGCCGGCCTGGCCGCCCCCGATCACCACCACATTGCCCATCAGCCTGTTCCCGTTTTTGCGTTTGCCTATTCGGGCGCAGCCTATATCCCTGAAGCTGGAAAACGCAATCAAGGGAGACGCGCGACATGGCCATATCCAAAGGCGATACCCTGCCCGGCGCAACGCTGGTGCAGTTCGGCGAAAACGGACCGGAAGCGGTCGAGCTGGGCGAGAAGCTCAAGGGCCGCAAGGTGGTGATCTTCGCGGTGCCCGGTGCCTTCACCCCGACCTGCCACTCGGCGCATGTGCCGAGCTTCATCCGCACCAAGGACGGCTTCGCCGAAAAGGGCGTCGACGAGATTATCTGCGTCTCGGTCAACGACCCCTTCGTTATGAAGGCCTGGGGCGAGGCGACCGGCGCCACCGAGGCCGGGATCACCATGCTGGGTGACCCGGAGAGCGCCTTCACCAAGGCCATCGGCATGGACTTCACCGCGCCGCCCGCGGGCCTGATCGCGCGCTCGAAGCGCTACGCAATGCTGGTCGAGGACGGCACCGTCACGCTGCTGCACGCCGAGGCAAGCCCCGGCGAGTGCGAGATTTCCGCCGGCGAGGGGCTTCTCGAGGCGATGTGATGCTGCTTGGCGCGCCGGTCAGCCGGCGCGCCTCAGGTCGGCGATCATCGCATCGATGTCGCCGCGGCGGCGGTCGAGCATGGCGCCGATCTCGGTCCGCTCGGTGAGCAGCATGTTCACGCCCTCGACATACATGTTGTAGAAACGCCCGGACTTCTCGCCGACGAAGAAGGTCACGTCGAAGGGCGATTGCCCGCGCAGCAGCGCCGTGGTCGAGACCTGGTAGGCGTTCTTGACCTTGCGGCTGCCCTCGATCTCGAGCTGGCCGCCGATGAACTTGCGGAATTGCTTGCCGTATTTGCGGCTGACATAGCCCGCGAAGGCGTTGGTGAAGGCCTTCTTCTGCGCCGGGGAGGCGCGGCGGCCGTCGGCCCCCATCGCGTAGGCCGCGATGTAGGGCATGTCGCCATAGGTTCGGAAGATGCGTTCGAAATCGGCGATCATCGCGGTTTCGGATTTGCCCGAGTCGATCACCCGGTTGATATCGACGAGCATGCGCTCGACCAGATCCGCGGCCTGTGCGCTGCTGACGGCCAGCGCGGCGCCTGGGAACAGCGCGCAGAGCGCCGCCGCGGCGCCGCTCGCGACGAGATCCCTGCGGGTCAGAAAGTGCCGGGTCATCAAAATCCCTCCGTGTCCAGTGCTTCGGGGTCGATATAGTCCGCCGCGCCGGTCTCGGTATCTCCGATCTGATAGCGGCGGTAGGCGAGATAGCTGTTGCGGGTCTGGGCGTAGCTGTCGGCGCTGTCGTAGAGCAGCGTGTCGAGCGTGTCTCCATAGGCCACCCGGTCGGCAACCTTGCCCGCGGCACGGATGCCCACCGAATAGTAGCGCTCGGGATCGGGCAGGTTGAAATAGCCCAGCGGGTTCAGGGCGACATCGACGACCTTGCCGACCGCCTCGCGCTCGGTCGCGGGGCCGATGAGCGGCAGCTCGATATAGGCGCCCTCCGGGAAGCCCCAGACATGCAACGTCTCGCCGAAATCGCTCTTGTCCTCGGGCAGACCGATCAGGCCTGCGACGTCGAACAGCCCGGCGAGACCGACGGTGGCGTTCACCCCGAAGCGCAGGGTGTTGCGCGTGGCCCGACCGAGACGGGCCTGCAACAGCTGGTTCACGACGGTTTGCGGCAGGCGCAACGTGTCGGCCACGTTCGAGACGCCCTCGAGTACCGGCGCGGGAATGGCGCTGGCGCCGCCCTCACCTCCGCCGCCAAGTGCGGAATCAACGCGTTTGTTGAAGGCGTGAACACGGCGGTTGCCGGCTTCCTGGGGGTCGAAGATGCCATCTGGCGCATCGCCCGGCCCCGGAACGGCGCAGGCCGTGAGAAACAATACTGCGATGACCGGAGGGAGTGTCTTCAGTGTCGGCATGCCGCACTCACCCGAAATTAAAGTGCATTGGAAATTTCCGTCCTTGCTATAGAAGGAACCATAATTGCAGATTGAGCCGGCGTCACAAGCAAGCGGCGCTCAGGGAATTGCCCTGTGTCGGATCGGCGACAGGATGATCATTAAGACTTCTCCGCGTACACTGCGGTAAACAATACGACTGAGGGAGAGCGCATTTCAGATGATACCGCGTTCGAAAGAGGCCGGACGCGACGAGCTGATCGCCGCGCGACGCCAGAGCAGACCTTACTACTGGTTCGTGGCAATCTTCAGCTTCTTCGTGAACCTGCTGATGCTGACCGGCCCGCTTTACATGCTGCAGGTCTACGACCGCGTGCTGGGATCGCGCTCGATTGCCACGCTGATCGCGCTGTCGGGGCTCGTGGTGTTTCTCTACGGCATGATGGGCATCCTCGATTATGCCCGCGGGCGCGTCATGGCGCGGGTTGCCGCGCGTTTTCAGGCGGCGATGGACGTGCGCGTCTTCGACGCGGTGATGCGCCGCGCCGCGGTGAAGCCGGATGAACTGTCCGCCACCGGCCTCAAGGATCTCGAGTCGATCCAGCGGCTGATGTCCTCGCCGGTCCTGATGGCCTTCTTCGACATGCCGTGGACCCCGTTCTTCATCGCCGGCATCTTCGTCTTCCATCCCTGGCTCGGCTATCTCGCGCTGACCGGGGGCGTGATCCTCATCTTCGTCACCGTGCTGAACCAGACCTTCAGCCGCGCGCCTACGCTGAAATCGAACCATGCGCTGCTGGTTGCCGAGCGCAACTCGGACGAGATCCGCAACGAGGCCGAGATGGTACAGTCCCTCGGGATGCGCGAGGATGCGTTCCGGCGCTGGAACACCGCGCGCTCGGACGCGCTGCGCGGCCAGATCGGCACCACCGACATCATCGGCACCTTCACCGTCGCCACCAAGACGTTCCGCCTGTTCCTGCAGTCGGCGATGCTCGGGCTCGGCGCCTATCTCGTGCTGCAGGGCGAACTGACCCCCGGCGCGATGATCGCGGGCTCGATCCTGATGGGGCGCGCCCTCGCTCCGATCGAGCTTGCCATCGGCCAGTGGCCCGCGGTGACCCGCGCCCGCAAGGGCTGGGACAGCCTGGCCCAGCTGCTGACCGAAGAGCCCCCCGAAGCGCCGCGCCTGCCGCTGCCCAAGCCGCAGGCGCGACTCGAGGTCACGCAGCTGACCATCGTGCCGCCGGGCGAGCATCAGGCCTCGCTGCGGCTGGTGAGCTTTGATCTTGAACCCGGGCATGCGCTTGGCGTGATCGGCTCGTCCGGGGCCGGAAAGTCGACGCTGGCGCGCGCCCTCACCGGCACCTGGAAGCCCGCCGGCGGCAAGATCCGTCTCGATGGGGCCGCGCTCGACCAGTACGGCCAGTCGCTGGGCGAACATATCGGCTACCTGCCGCAGCGCGTGACGCTGTTCAACGGCACCATCGCCGAAAATATCGCCCGCCTGTCGCACACGCCCGACCCGTCCAAGATCGTCGAGGCCGCCAAGAAGGCCGACGCCCACGAGATGATCCTCAAGATGCCGCAGGGCTACGACACCAAGGTGTCGTCCACGGGCGGCCGTCTCTCGGGCGGGCAGATGCAGCGAATCGGGCTGGCCCGCGCGATGTACGGCGACCCGGTGCTGCTGGTACTCGACGAGCCCAACTCGAACCTCGACAACGAGGGCTCCGAGGCGGTGAACCAGGCGATCCGCAAGATGAAGGACGAGGGCAAGACGGTGATCATCATGGCGCACCGTCCCTCGGCGATCCGCGAATGTGATATGCTGCTGATGCTCGAGCATGGCACCCGTGCGGCCTTTGGCTCGAAAGAGGAAGTGCTGCGCTCGCGGGTCAAGAACCACGAGCAGATTGCCACGGCCGCAGGGCCGGGAGGTGTGAGATGAACGACGACTCAAAGGGCTTTTCGCTGCGCACGCCGATGACCTTCGGCCTGGCGGCGCTGCTGATCCTCGTGGTCGGCTTCGGCACCTGGGCGGCGACCACCGAGATCTCGGGCGCGATCATCGCCGGGGGGCAGATCCAGGTCGATCAGAACCGGCAGGTGGTCCAGCATGCCGACGGTGGCATCGTCGAGGAGATCCTCGTGGAGGAGGGCGACACCGTCGAGGCGGGCGAGGTGATGATCCGGCTCGATCCGACGCTGCTGCGCTCGGAACTGACCATTGTCGAAGGGCAGTATTTCGAACTGCTGGCGCGGCGCTCGCGGCTCGAGGCCGAGCGTGATGGCGGCGAAGAGATCGTCTTCCCCGAAATTCTCCTCACCCATGCCGAGACCGATGACGAGGTGGCAGAACTGATCAGTGGCCAGCGCAACCTGTTCTTCGCTCGCCGGGCGTCGATGGACCGCGAGGTCGAGCAGCTCAACAAGCGCAGCGATCAAATCGGCAACCAGATCGAGGGGGTCGAGGCGCAGGTCGAGGCGCTCGCGGCGCAGCTGTCCTTCGTCGACGAAGAGCTCGAAAGCCAGAGGTCGCTTCTCGCACGCGGGCTGGCGCAGGCCAGCCGGGTCCTGTCGCTGCAACGCGAGGCGGCGCGTCTTGCCGGCGAACGCGGCGAGCTGGTGTCCACCATGGCGCAGGCCGAGGGCGAGATCACCGAGATCGAGATCGAGATCATCAAGCTCGACACCGCCCGCCGGGAAGAGGCGATCACCACCCTGCGCGACATGCAGTATCGCAGCCGCGAACTGGCCGAACAGCGGCTGGCGCTGCTCGAGCAGCTCAAGCGGCTCGAGATTACCGCCCCGGTTGCGGGGGTGGTCTATGGCATGACCGTGTTTGCACCGCGCTCGGTGATCCGGGCCGCGGACCCGGTGCTGTATCTCGTGCCACAGGACCGTCCGCTGGTGATCGCGGCGCAGATCGAGCCGATTCACATCGACCAGACCCATGTCGGGCAGGAGGTGACGCTGCGGTTCTCGGCGCTCGACCAGCGCACCACGCCGGAGCTGTTCGGCACGGTGACGCAGATCTCGGCCGACGCCTTCACCAACGAGGAGACCTCGGTGAGCTACTACCGCGCCGAGATCATCCTCAACGAGGGCGAGGCCGAGAAGCTGCCCGAGGGCAGCACGCTGATCCCGGGGATGCCGGTGGAGGCTTTCCTGCGCACCGCCGACAGGACGCCTCTGGCCTATCTCGTGAAACCCTTCACCGACTACTTCTCGAAGGCCTTCCGCGAAAGCTGATCCACCGCTCAGGCGGCTATTTCCATTGCGGCGCGGGGCGGATAGCCTCGCGCCGACTCACATCCGGAGGTTCCCATGAGCGATATCGATGCCCGCCTGAACGAGCTTGGCCTGACCCTGCCCGAGGCGCCGGCCCCCGCCGCCAATTACGTGCCGTTCGTGCAGACCGGCAATCTCGTCTTTGTCTCGGGCCAGATCAGCCAGGGCCCCGACGGATTGATCCTCGGCAAGCTCGGCGCCGACATGGAGACCGAGGCCGGCGCCAAGGCGGCGGCGACCTGTGCCCTTGGCCTTCTGGCGCAGGTCAAGGCGGCCTGCGGGGGCGATCTGTCGAAGCTCAAGCGCGTGGTGAAGCTCACCGGCTTCGTCAATTCCACCCTCGAGTTCACCGAGCAGCCCAAGGTGATCAACGGCGCCTCCGACCTGCTGGTCGAAGTGCTGGGCGATGCCGGGCGTCACTCGCGCTCGGCGGTCTCTGCCGCGTCGCTGCCGCTGGGCGTCGCGGTCGAGATCGAAGGCATCTTCGAGATCGCCTGAGCCACATGCTTCCCGCAAGCTTCCTCGACCGGCCCATCGCGCACCGTGCCTATCACGACATCGCGGCGGGCCGGCCCGAGAACTCGGTCGAGGCGATCATCGCCGCGATCGAGGCCGGCTACGGCATCGAGATCGACCTGCAGTTGTCCTCGGATGGCGTGGCGATGGTGTTCCACGATTACGATCTCGACCGGCTGACCGCCGAAACCGGCCCTGTGCGCGGGCGCAGCGCCGCCGCGCTGGGAGCGATGCCGCTCCGGCACGGTACGAAGGGCATCCCGACCTTCGCCGAGGTGCTTGCGCTTGTTGCGGGGCAGGTGCCGCTGCTGGTCGAGATCAAGGATCAGGATGGCGCCATGGGCCCCGATGTCGGTGCGCTCGAAGCCGCTGCCGCCGAGGCGCTGAGGGGCTATGACGGCCCGGTGGCGCTGATGTCGTTCAACCCGCATTCCGTGGCCGCGCTGGCCGAGCTGGCGCCAGATATCCCGCGCGGTCTCACCACCTGCGCCTATCGGGGGGGCGACGCAGAGCAGCTGCCCGAGGCACGGCTGGCCGGCCTTCGTGCCATCGCGGATTTCGACCGCACGGGAGCCTGCTTCATCAGCCATGACTGGCGCGATCTGACCGCGCCGCGCGTGGCCGAGCTCCGCGCCGCCGGCGTGCCGGTGCTGTGCTGGACGGTGCGGTCGCCCGAAGACGAGGTCGTCGCGCGCGAGGTCGCCCACAACATCACGTTCGAGGGATACCCGGCTTGATCCCGGCGCGGTGCAGGCCAGATAGTGGCCGGCAGGGAAGACACGCATGACCGATCAAAGCCCCGACGGCACCATCGTCGTCAACATCCTCACATCGCTGGACCAGATCGCGCCGGGCGACTGGGATGCCTGCGCCTGTCCCGAGGCCGCCGACGGCGGCCGGCCCAATGACCCGTTCACCACCCATCGCTTCCTGCACGCGCTCGAGGCCTCGGGCTCGGTCGGGCGCGGCACCGGCTGGGAGCCGCGCTATCTCAGTGCCGAGCTCGACGGCGAAATCATCGCCGTGGCGCCGCTTTATGCCAAGGGCCACAGTCAGGGCGAGTACATCTTCGATCACAACTGGGCCCACGCCTACGAGAGCGCGGGGGGCGACTATTATCCCAAGCTGCAGATCGCGGTGCCCTTCACCCCGGTCACCGGGCGGCGCTTCCTCACCAGGCCCGGGCACGAGGCGACCGGCATCTCGGCGCTGGTGCAGGGGGCGGTCCAGTTCGCGGCGCAGAACGAACTCAGTTCGCTGCACGCCACCTTCTGCACCGAGGCGGAGGCCATCGCCGGCGAGCGCATGGGGCTTCTGCGCCGGGTGACGCAGCAGTTTCACTGGGAGAACCACGGCTACGCCGATTTCGACGCCTTCCTCGCCAGCCTCAGCTCGCGCAAGCGCAAGAACATCCGCAAGGAACGTCGCACGGCGCATGACTTCGGCGGCGAGATCCGGATGCTCTCGGGCGACGAGATCGAGGCCGAGCACTGGGACAGCTTCTGGCATTTCTACCAGGACACCGGCGCGCGCAAATGGGGCACGCCCTACCTGACCCGCGCCTTCTTCGAGATCGCCCACGAGACCCTGCGCGACGACATCGCCATGGTGGTCGCCTCGCGCGAAGGACGCGACGTGGCGGGCGCGCTGAACTTCATCGGGCGCGATGCGCTCTACGGGCGCTATTGGGGCTGCGTCGAGGATCATCCCTGTCTGCACTTCGAGGCGTGCTACTATCAGGCCATCGACTTCGCCATCCGGCACGGGCTGGAGAGGGTCGAGGCCGGGGCGCAGGGCGAGCACAAGCTGGCCCGCGGATACCTGCCGACCGAGACCCACTCCCTGCACTGGATCGCGGACCGGGGTTTCGCCGACGCGGTGGCGCGCTATCTCGAAGAGGAGCGGCGGGCCATCGGACAGGATATCGAGATCCTGACCGCCTATGGCCCGTTCCGAAAGGAAATCAGGGAAGAACAGGAATGACCGAGAAACTCTCCGACACCGCCCGCGACACCGTGCTTGCCCCGCTGTTCGAAAGCGGCTGGAAAATGGTCGAGGGGCGCGACGCGATCCACAAGACCTTCGAGTTCGCGGACTTCACCGAGGCGTTCTCGTGGATGACCCGCGCCGCGCTCTGGGCCGAGAAGTGGGACCACCACCCGGAATGGAGCAATGTCTACAAGACCGTCGAGGTGACGCTCTCGACCCATGATGTGGACGGGCTGTCCTCGCTCGACGCCAAGCTGGCGCGCAAGCTCGATACGCTCTGAGCTCTGGCCGGCACGCCCAGCCGGTATCGCGGATCAGGACCCCGGCCCGCTCAGGCCGGGGTCTTTTTCTTTCGGGGCTTTGGTTCGGCGGCCGGAATGATCGTGTCCGGGTCGACGCCGCGCTTCTCGGCGCTGGCGCGGACCGCCTCGCGCAGGGTCTCGCTGCGCTTCAGCAAGCGCCGGAACCGCGCCTCGTCGAGCACCAGCAGGGTGCTCGGCACGATGGCGCGCGACTCGAAGCGGCGCGGCTTCTCGGTCAGGATCGCGAGCTGGCCGAACATCTCGCCCCGGCCAAGTCGCCAGGTCTGGCCGCCGCGCTCGAGCTCGACCGCGCCGGTGGCGATGAAATACACGCTGCGGGCGGTGCTGTCGGGGCGCAGGATCACCTCGCCGGGGTTGACGTATTGTGCAGAAAGCGCGCGGGCGAGCTGCTTGACCGAGGGATCGTCGAGATCGGAGAACAGCGGGAATTGCCGCACCAGTTCGGAGCGTTGCAGCGCCACGTCGAGGCGCGGGCGCTTTTCGCTGGCGGCGCGGCGGTCGGCGATGTCCTGCATCAGCGAGGTGTGAAGTTCCTCGCCGATCAGCCCGTCGGCCCACATGGTGTTGTACTCGCGCTCTTCCAGCCGCAGCTGGGTGCGGCGGATGAAGTGGCGCTCGAGCGTCTCGGCATAGCCGGGATATTGCAGCCGCAGCCCCTCGAGCGCGGTGTTGACGGTCTCGACGCGGCGGCTCAGCAGCTCGGTCAGCAGTTCCGAGACCCGGCGTCCATGGATGCGGCGGATACGGCCATGGATGAAGCCGTCAAGATCGCGCAGGATCAGCTTCTGTGACAGCAGCAGCTCGAACCGGTCGGCGGTGAGCCGCGACAGCGGGCCCGAGACGCCGGCGCGGTTATGGAGCAGCGCCGCCAGCCGGAAGGCCTTGCCATAGGCCACGACGCGACGCGCGGCGCGGCGATAGCCGCTGCGGCCGCCGGTGCGGGTGGCCTCGATCAGCCGGTCGGCATCCGACAGCAGGATCTCCGACAGTCGCGAGGAGATCGAGTGATCGCGCACCCGCTCGATGATGGTGTCGCGCTCGGCCCCGGCCAGCGCGATCAGGCCCAGCGTCACGCGGTCCTTGTCGAGGATCTCGGTGTCTTCCTCGGCTTGCTTGACCGCCTCTTCGAGCCGGTCACCGAAGCGCTTGGCCTCGCTGCGGATGATGCGCTGATCGAGATCGTAATTCGCGGTGGTGCGCGAGACATCCTCTCGCACGGTCTGCAGCGACACCGCGACCACCTGCTTGGACAGGGCCTGGTCCAGCGGCGACAGCTGGTCCAGCCCGAGCTTGCCGATCACCCAGCGCAGCGTGGTGCCCTGCACCAGCAGCGTGAAGAGCGTGAAGCCTGTGGCAAGGATACCGACCTGGCGCTTGATCTCGACCGGCACGCGGAAGTTCTCGGTCACCGCCAGCGCCAGCGCCAGCGTGACGGCGCCGCGCAGCCCGCCCCAGAGGATCGCGCTGCGGTAGGGGCGCTCGACCGGTGGTGACAGGCGAAGTCGGCCCATGATCGGCAGCACGAGGAACAGGATGAAGGCGCGGGCGGCGATGGCGGCGAGCACGACCACGAGCACCAGCCCGGCATCGGAGAGGCGGAACTCCTCGAGCATCCGCGGGATCAGCAGGGCGGCGAGGATGAAGATCAGCGCCCCGGCCCAGTGCGCCAGCAGGTCCCAGACCTCGCGCAGGTTGGTCCATGCTTCGGGCGGCAGCCGGCCGGGGCCGACGATGTTGAGCGTGAGGCCCGCCGCCACCACGGCGATCACGCCCGAGGCGCCGATGCTCTGCTCGGCGGTGATGTAGGCGAGGTAGGGCAGGGCGACCGAGATTGACTGTTGCGCCAGCTCGTAGCGCCCGAAGAGCCCCATCAGCCGCACCGCGATGCGGGCAAGCAGCCACCCGCTCAGCGCGCCGCCGACGATCAGCAGCGGGAACTGGCTCAGCGCGTCTTCGAGCGTCGGGTCCGGCAGGCCGAGCATGACGAAGCCGAGAAAGAACCCGAACAGCGCGATGGCGGCGGCGTCGTTGAGCAGGCTCTCGCCCTCGATGATGCGCGCCAGCCGTCGCGGTGCCGAGAGCGAGCGGAAGATCGAGATCACCGCCGAGGGGTCGGTGGTCGAGACGATGGCGCCGATCAGCAGGCAGGCGGCCAATGGCAGGGTCGAGAACCACGACAGTGCGTAGCCGACGCTGAGCGTGGCGACGACCACGGCCCCCACCGCGAGCAGCAGGATCGGCACCCAGTCGTCCAGCATCCGGCGGATGTTGAGCCCGAGCGTCGCCTGAAACAGCAGCGTCGGCAGAAAGACGTAGAGGAACACGTTGGCACGGATCGGCAGGCCGAGAATGGCCTCGGCCACCGGGTTGAGCGCGTCGGTAAGCGTGGTGCGCAGGAAGAAGATCGCGCCGGCGGCGATCAGGATGCCCAACACGGCGAGGATCACGCTGTAGGGCAGCCGCAATCGCGCCGCGAGCGGCTCGGCCAGACCAATGACAAGAAACAGCGACGCGATGACGGTCGTGACAACAACGATGTCCATGGCCCTCGCAATAGCGGGAAACACCCTGTCTTCGGAAGGTCTGAAAATGTTGGAAAGGTCTTATATCACGCAACTGCGAGGGATTGTGGGCGGTTGGCCGCCGCCGGACGCCGGGCCAAGCGTGTCCCGGGCGAGTTGCCGGCGTTCGATCTCTGTCATCCGTGCAAGCGCCGCGTCGAGGTCGCCGCCACAGAGCGCCAGGCTGCGCTGCCAGGCCCGCTGCGCCGAGCGCGGCGACCATGGTAGCGCCGCCTGTGCCAGCCAGCGCCGCAGCGCTGGCGGCAGGCGGTCGAAGCTCTGCATCGGGTCGCCGCTCTGCCTGCGGCGGGGCAGGGCGCTCTGGCCGTTATGGGCGCCGAGGCGCCCCATCAGGCCGCCTCGGTCGCGCGGCGCCAGCCGGGGAACGGATCCTCGAGCGTGGTCCAGAGCTCGGGCGTGAAGCCGGTATCGGCCTTCAGGAGGGCGGCGTCGAGCGTCTCGGTGATCGCGGCGCGATCCATGCCCGCGCCGATGAAGACCAGCTCCTGGCGCCGGTCGCCCCACGGCTCCTGCCAATGCTGCGCCAGATAAGCCTGCGCCTGCGGGTGATCGGGGCGCCGGGCCTCGGGCACGGTGGCCCACCACATGCCCATCGGGCGGATGCTGCTCAGAGCGCCGGCCAGCGAGAACTCGGCCAGCCAGTCGGGCCGGGTGGCGACCCAGAAATGCCCCTTGGCCCGGATCACGCCGGGCAGCGGCCCGTTCAGCACGTCGTTGATGCGTTGCGGGTGGAACGGCCGCCGGGCGCGGTAGACGAAGGATGAGACGCCGTACTCCTCGGTCTCCGGCACGTGATCGGCAAAGCCGTACAGCTCCTTGGCCCAGAGCGGGTGCTCGTGGGCGGTGGCAAAGTCGAAGAGGCCGGTGTCGAAGATGCGGTCCTGTGGCACCTGCCCGAAATCGGTCTCGATGATCTGCGCATCCGGGTTCAGCGCCGTCACGATCAGCCGCGCCGCATCGGTGCGGTCCTTTCCCGCGGCGCCGACCTTGTTGAGCACCACGACGTCGGCGAACTCGATCTGGTCCACAAGCAGATCGACGAGCGTGCGCTCGTCCGCGTCGCCGAGGCTTTCTTCGCGATCCTTCAGGAAATCGTGGCTGGCGTAGTTCTGCAGCAGGTTCACCGTGTCGACGACTGTGACCATGGTGTCGAGCCGCGCCACATCCGACAGGCTTTGCCCCAGCTCGTCGCGGAACTCGAAGGTGGCGGCGACGGGCAGCGGCTCGGAGATGCCGGTGCTCTCGACCAGCAGGTAGTCGAAGCGGTTCTCGGCGGCGAGCCGGCGTACCTCCTGCAGCAGGTCGTCACGCAGGGTGCAACAGATGCAGCCGTTCGACATCTCGACCAGCGTCTCTTCGGTCTGGCTCAGGTCGGCGCCACCGTCGCGCACGAGATCGGCGTCGATGTTCACCTCTGACATGTCGTTGACGATCACCGCGACCCGGCGGCCCTCGCGGTTGTTGAGCACCTGATTGAGCAGCGTCGTCTTCCCGGCACCCAGAAAGCCGGACAGCACGGTGACGGGGAGGCGGGGGTCTTGCGCGGACATCGGAGATCCTTTGGGTTGGGAGAGATATGTTATAACGTATCAATTAAAGCGATCCGTGGGTGGGCTGCAACCCCGAAATGCCGCGCGGTGTGCATCGGCAAGGACATGCCGGCAGGTGACGCGCCCGTGAACCGGCTGCGCATTGCGTGGCAGGGCAGGCGGGGATAGTCTTGCCGGACCGATAAAGGAGGCATTGGCATGGCAGGCAAGGCTCTCGGGCTTCTTCGCAACACGGCGCTCGCGCTGACGATGGCCGTGGGCGTGGCCGCACCGGTGACCGCCGAAAGCCTCGCGGGCGACTACCTCGCCGCGCGTCAGGCCAGCTTCAACGGCGATTTCAAGGCCGCTGCCGAGTATTATGGCCGCGCGGTGGCCTTCGATCCGGGCAATCCCTCACTGCTCGAACGCGCAACGCTCGCCAACCTGTCGCTCGGCGATGTCGAGAAGGCGGTGGCGCTGGCCGATCGCCTGTCAGAGCAGGGCTTCCAGAGCCAGATCGGGCACATGGCGCAAATCGCTGAACTTGCCCAGAGCGAGGACTACCAGGCGCTCCTCGAGCGGATCGAGGACCAGACCGCCATCGGCCCGCTGGTCGACGGGCTGGTCAAGGCGTGGTCGGTTCTCGGCGAGGGCGAGATGAGCGGCGCGCTCGAGGCGTTCGATGCGGTGTCGGAAGAGCGCGGCCTCGCGCCCTTCGCCTTCTATCACAAGGCTATGGCGCTGGCCTCGGTCGGGGACTTCGAAGGCGCGGAGGCGATCTTTGCCGAAAACCGCGCCGGGAGCATGCAATACACCCGTCGCGCGGTGATGGCGCGCTCCGAGATCCTCAGCCAGCTCGACCGTCAGGACGAGGCGGTGGCGATGATCGACGAGGGCTTCCCGCCGCCGATGGACCCCGGCCTTGCCGAGATGCGGCAGCGGCTGGTCGAGGGCGAGCGTCTGCCCTTCACCTACGTGAACTCGCCCAAGGACGGCATCGCCGAGGTGTTCTACACCCTCGGGGGCGCGCTGGCCAACGAAGCCGAAGACGATTTCACCCTGCTCTATGCCCGCATCGCGCAGTACCTGCGACCGGATCATTCCGGCGCCATCCTGATGACCGCCTCCCTGCTCGAGTCGCTCGATCAGTTCGACCTTGCCGTCGCCGCCTACAAGCAGGTGCCGCGCGACGACTCCTCCTACCATGCCGCCGAGCTGGGCCGCGCCGAGGCGCTGCGCTCGAGCGGCAAGGTCGATGCGGCGGTCGAGGTGCTGGAACAGCTTGCTGGCACCCATGGCGGTCAGGCGGCGGTGCAGTCGGCGCTGGGAGACATGATGCGCCAGCTCGAGCGCTACGACGAGGCGGTCGATGCCTATGACGCCGCACTCGCTACCTTCGACGACGAAAACCCCTCGCTGTGGTTCCTGCATTACGCCCGGGGCATCAGCAACGAGCGGCTGAAGAACTGGGGCGAGGCCGAGGCCGATTTCCGCAAGGCGCTCGAGCTCAACCCGGGCCAGCCGCAGGTGCTCAACTATCTCGGCTACTCGCTGGTCGAGCAGCATGAAAAGCTCGACGAGGCGCTCTCGATGATCGAACAGGCGGTCGCTGCGCAGCCGCAGAGCGGCTACATCATCGACAGCCTCGGCTGGGCGCTCTACAAGCTCGGCCGCTACGAGGAGGCGGTGGTGCACATGGAACGTGCCGCCGAGCTGATGGCGGTCGATCCGGTGGTCAACGACCACCTGGGCGATGTCTATTGGGCGGTGGGGCGCAAGCTCGAAGCCGAGTTCCAGTGGAAGCGGGCCCTGAGCTTCATCGACTGGGACGATGCCTCGGACGAGGTCGATCCCGAACGCATCCGCCAGAAGCTGGAGGTCGGGCTCGACGAGGTGCTCGAGGAAGAAGGCCAGCCGCCGCTCAAGATGGCCAATGGCGAGTGAGGTCTTTGCGCCGGCGAAGATCAACCTGACCCTGCACGTGACTGGCCGCCGCGAGGATGGCTACCACCTGCTGGATTCGCTGGTGAGCTTCGCACCGGTTGGCGACCTCCTGACGATCTCCGAAGGCGATGGCCTGTCGCTGCGGGTCGATGGCCCGGAAGCCGAGGGCGTTCCCGAGGATGGCAACAACCTCGTGATGAAGGCGGCGGCGCTGCTGGTCAGCGATGCAGATCTGCATTTGCACAAAGCGCTTCCGGCGGCGTCGGGCATTGGCGGCGGCTCTGCCGATGCCGCGGCGGCTTTGCGCGGCGTGTCGGCGCGGGGCGGAGGCGATGCCTCTGCCGAGGGGCTGCTTGCAGCGCATGGCGAAGAAATCCTCGCGCTGGGGGCCGATGTGCCGATGTGTCTTTACGCCCGGCCGCTGCGGGCGGAAGGGATCGGCGACGCGCTGACGCCGCTGGCATTGCCGCCGGTCGCCGCCGTGCTGGTCAATCCACGCCTGCAGGTCTCGACCCCGGCGGTGTTCCGGGCGCTTGAGCGCCGCGACAACACGCCGATGCCCGAGACCCTGCCGGATATGCGCGACACTGCGGACCTGATCGCCGTCCTTTCAGAGATGCGCAACGATCTTCAGGCGCCGGCCTGCGCGGTGCAGCCGGCGATCCTCGACGTGCTGGCCCGGATCGGGGCGCAGCCGGGCTGCAAGCTGGCCCGCATGTCGGGATCGGGGGCGACCTGTTTCGGGCTGTTCCTGTCCGAGACGGAAGCGGCGGCCGCGGCCGAGGCCATCGCAGCGGCAGAGCCGGGCTGGTGGGTGGCGAGCGCTGTGCTGGGCGATTGTTCCGCGCTGGCGGCGCCGCGAGGTCAGTAGACCCGAGACACCACGAAATCGGCGAGCTCGACCAGCAGGTCGCGCAGCTCGGACTGCGGCAGCTTCTCCATCGAGGCCTTGGCCTTGTCGGTCCAGGCCTGTGCATCGGCGCGGGTCGCATCCAGCGCGCCGTGCTTGTTGAGCTGGGCCAGCGCGTGCTCTAGATCGCCGTCCTGCTGGTCGCCCTTCTCGATGGTGCGCTTCCAGAAGGCGCGCTCCTCGTCATCGGCGGCGGCGATGGCCTTGATCACCGGCAAGGTCAGCTTGCGCTCGCGGAAATCGTCGCCGACATTCTTACCGGTGGCCGAGCTGTCGCCCTGGTAGTCGAGCAGGTCGTCGACGATCTGGAACGCGATCCCCAGCGCATCGCCGTAATCGAACAGCGCCTGAACCTGCTCTTCCTCGACGCCGGCGATCACGCCACCGACCTCGGTTGCCGCCGAGAACAGCGCCGCGGTCTTGCCGCGCACCACCTGAAGGTAGATGTCCTCGTTGGTGCGCAGATCCTGCGCCGCGGTGAGCTGCAGCACCTCGCCCTCGGCGATGGTGGCGGCTGCGTTGCTGAGGATGTTGAGCACTCTCAGATTGCCCGGCTCGACCATCAGCTGGAAGGCGCGGGCAAAGAGGTAGTCGCCCACAAGAACGCTCGACTTGTTGTCCCACAGCAGGTTTGCAGTGGGCCGGCCCCGGCGCTGCTTGCTCTCGTCGACCACGTCGTCATGCAGCAGCGTTGCAGTGTGGATGAACTCGACCGTCGCGGCGAGATGCACGTGGAACGGACCCTCGTAGCCGCAGAGCCGCGCCGAGGCGAGGGTCAGCAGCGGCCGCAGGCGCTTGCCGCCGGCCTCGACGAGATGCGCGGTGACCTCGGGGATCCGCGGTGCGTGCTTCGACGCCATGCGCTCGCGGATCAGGGCGTTGACCCCGTCCATGTCCCCGGAAAGCAGCGTGGCGAGCCGGTCATGCGGCTTCTGCATCGGCGTATCCAAACCCATCAAACCCTCGGTATCGGCCTCGACAAGGAGGCGCCCCTGTCCTTACATCCCCGGCATGGAAGAGCTTCTGCGCACAAACGACATCACGCTGATCCCGCTGGTCAAAACCCTTCTCGACGGGGAGGGTATAGACAGCTTCGAGCTGGACGTAAACATGAGCGTGCTCGAGGGCAGCTTGGGCATTCTGCCGCGGCGGCTGATGGTCCGGGCCGATCAGATCGACGATGCCCGCCGCATCCTGCGCATGAACGGGGTGCGCTTTGAGGACTGAGCCCTTCGCCGAGGAGGCGTTGCAGCGCAGCGATTTCCTCGGCGGGCGGGTGCGGCTCTGGCAGCCGCGTGAGGGCTACCGGGCGGGCATCGACCCGGTGCTTTTGGCCGCAACCGTGCCTGCAAAGCCCGGTCAGAGCGTTCTGGAGCTGGGCTGCGGGGCCGGGCCGGCGTTGTGCTGTCTTGGCGCGCGGGTGGCGGGGCTGCGCCTCACCGGGCTCGAGATCCAGCCCGCTTACGCGGCGCTGGCGCGGCGCAACCTCGCGGAAAATGCGCTGACGGGCGAGGTCATCGAGGGGGATATCGGAGCACCGCCCTTTGCCTTGAAGGCACTCACGGTCGATCACGTCCTGGCCAACCCGCCTTATTTCGAGATCGAAAGCCGCAGCATCGCCTCCGATGTCGGGCGCGAGATGGCGTTGGCCGGGCCGGCGCCGCTCGCTGACTGGGTGCGACTCGCGGCGAAACGCCTGCGTGTGAAGGGCACCGCGACCTTCATCCAGCGCGCCGAGCGCCTGCCCGAGCTTCTGGCGGCAATGGGCGAATGGCTCGGCTCGCTCGAACTCTGGCCGCTGGCACCACGCGAGGGCAGGGCGCCTCGGCTGATTCTCGCCCGCGGTCGCAAGGGCGGGCGGGCAGCATTCCGCCTTCACGCGCCGCTGATCCTGCATTCGGGACCGGCCCATATTGAAGATGGCGAGGACTATACCGATGTCATTCGTACGGTGCTGCGGGGAGGCGAGGCGCTCAATTTCCCGCCGTGACCGGTCGGTGTTGACGCATGGTAAGGCAATGTTGAGGACGTTCGCATCTGCAGCGTGACTTGAATCGCCGAATGTGCTGCACTGAAGGCTCGTACCCAGCAAAGGAGGACACTATGAGCTTGAGTTCGCATCTGCAGGAACTGAAGAAAAAGCACCACCACCTCTCGACCGCTGTTGAAGAAATGCAACGCAGTCCGGGCGTTGACGACCTGCACGTCGCCGAACTGAAGAAGCAGAAACTCCGCCTCAAGGAACAGATCAACAAGCTGAGCACCCAGCCGCATTGATCGCCTGAACTTTGCAGTGCCCCGGTCTGGTGGTCTTCGGGCGGCCGGGCCGGCCTCGAAATGCGGGAAAACTCCCGGAAAACCGAGGTAACAGCAGCTCGAATCAGAGCTGACACAAATTAAACATCCAAATGTAAAACGCTGGTGACGGCGCGGAGGGAAACGCCCGCGCCGTCACTTTGTTTGATTGCCCCGGCTCGGTGTTTGATCGCCCAAGCCTCAGTCGCTGATCGGCTCGAGCGTGGCTTCCAGCCGCTCGCGCAGGTGCGCGTGCTGGTCGGGCAGCTTCAGCGCCTCGCCAAGCGCGCCGCGCTCTTCGTCGCGGTCGAAGCCGGGCTCGCCGGTCGCGACCTCGAAGAGCACCCCGCCGGGGCTGCGGAAGTAGATCGCCCAGAAGTAGTCGCGGTCGATCTGCTCGGTCACCTGGAAGCCCTCGCCTTCGAGCGCCTGCTGCACCTCTTTCTGCGCCGCGCGGTCGGCGACGGCGAAGGCGACGTGATGCACGCTGCCTGCGCCCTGACCAGCCTCCGGCGCGTCGCTCTGCAGCAGATCGACGAAGTTGGCGCCATTTCCGTTCGGCATGGAGAAGCGGGTCACCGCGCCATCGGTCCCGGTCTCTTCATAGCCCATGAAGCGCAGCAGTTCGGCGGTGGGCGCGATGTCGGACAGCGCCAGTTCGACCGAGTGGAAACCTCGGATGGCGGTGTCGGCGTCGATGCCGCTTTCGGTCCACGGCGTGCGGTCGTCCTCGGTCTCCACCAGCGTCAGGTCATCGCGATCCGGCCCGTCGAAGCGGAGCCGTGCCTCGCCGAAGCGGCCTTCTCGCAGGCTCGGCGTGCGGCCCGTGAGGCGCTCTTCCCAGAACGGCAGGCTGCCCTTCGGCACCGAGAAGGCGGTGGTCGAGACCTCGCCGCTGCCGGGCGTCCGGCGGGTGGCGTTGGGGAAGGGGAAGTAGGTCATCACCGTTCCGGGCGTGCCGATCTTGTCGCCGTAGTACAGGTGATAGACATCGGGCCGGTCGAAGTTCACCGTTTTCTTGACCCGTCGGAGACCCAGCGTCCGGGTGAAGAAGGCGTTGTTCCGCTGCGCGCCGCTGGCCAGCGACGTGACGTGGTGAAGGCCTTGGATCTGGCTGAGCATGGCGGGTCTCCTCTGGTCCGTGTGAGCGCAAATATAGGGCGCGCGACGCCGGTGACACCTCGGCGGCGGCGCGCCGTTTCTGTGCAAGTCCGCACGGTCTGCGCGGAGGGCAACGAAAAAGCCCCGGCGCGGGCCGCCGGGGCTTTCGGGATCGCATCGAGGGCTGGCTCAGACGAAGAACTGGCCGCCATTGGCCGAGATCGTCGAGCCGTTGATGAAGCCCGCGTCGTCGGAGGCGAGGAACACCACGCAGCGCGCGATCTCTTCCGGCTCGCCGAGGCGGCCGGTGGGGATCTGGGCGATGATCGAGTCGCGCACCTTCTCGGGCACCGCCATCACCATTTCGGTGGCGATGTAGCCGGGGCAGATCGCGTTGGCGGTGATGCCGGCGCGGGCGCCTTCCTGGGCCAGCGACTTGATGATGCCGAGGTCACCGGCCTTGGTCGCGGCATAGTTCACCTGGGCGAACTGGCCCTTCTGGCCGTTGATCGACGAGATCACGATGACGCGGCCGAACTTGCGCTCGCGCATGCCGGGCCAGATCGGGTGCACGGTGTTGAACACGCCGGTCAGGTTGGTGTCGATGACCTCTTTCCACTGATCCGGTGTCATCTTGTGGAACGGCGCATCGCGGGTGATGCCGGCATTGGCGACCACCACGTCGATCGGCCCGAGATCGGCCTCGACCTTGGCGAGACCTTCCTTGGAGGCCTCGTAATCGGCCACGTTCCACTTGTAGGTCTTGATCCCGGTCTCTTCGGTGAACTTCGCGGCCTTCTCGTCATTGCCGGCATAGGTCGCAGCGACCTCGTATCCTTCGGCCTTGAGCGCCTTGGAGATTGCCTCTCCGATACCGCGGCTCCCCCCCGTGACCAGTGCAACTTTCGCCATCTTTATCCTCCGATCCTGGCTAATTTATTTGGAAACATCGTTACTCACGTAAATCGCAATGCGCAACAATGTTGCGTCAAAACTTCAACCTTGGTCGAGCAGGCGCTGCGCGTCCCGTTCTCCCTGGGCCCAGGTATCACGCAATTTCTGCGGGTCCGTGAAATCTATCTTGTCGGCGGCGGTTTCCTGCGCGGGCGCGATGTAGTGCCGCCCCTCGACCTCGGGCAGGCGCTTGTAGTCGCGGGTCAGCAACACCATCGTGACGCCCTCGTCGGGCTCGGGGAGCGGCGCCTGGCTGGCCATGCCACCGTCGACGACTCGGCGGTCGTTCCAGAGCGGCGGCTCGAAGACCGGCGGGATCACCGCCGCGGCGCTGATCAGCTCGACCAGCTTGCCCTCGCGGGCGGCCTGGTTGGCATCGACCAGGTGCGAAGTCAGCCCGAGCTTCTCGGCCCAGCTGAAATGCGGCGAGTTCACCGTGTGCAGCTCGGCCTCGTAGGCCATCGCCATGGCGGTGCCGGTGAGCGTGGGCACGCCGGTGTCGGGCGGGTGCGCGATGAGGATCTGGAACTGCGGCCCCTCGGCAATCTTGCGGGCGGCCTCGTCATCCATGACCCGGCCGACGACCTCGCAATAGAGCTCCTGATGCGGGGTGATGCCGTTCTCGTCGGGCTGGAACAGGTCGAGATTGCTGTCCTGCTTTTCGAACGCGGCGCACATCTCGTCGAGCAGTCGGCGTTCGTTGCCGGTCAGGAAGGCCGCACCGGCAAGTGCACCGCCGCTGACACCGGTCAGGCGCTTGGGCGCAAGCGTGCGGTGCTGGCACAGGGTGGTAAGGAAGCCGCCCTGCCAGAAGCAGCGCAGGCCACCTCCGGAAAAGACGATCTGCGCGGGGTCTTTGGGAAGTGCTGTCATGCGCGAGGTGTCCGGGGGGCAGAACGCCCCCCGTCCAGGTCCATCAGTCGCGCTCGACGCAGAGCGCGACACCCATGCCGCCGCCGATGCAGAGCGTGGCGAGGCCCTTCTTGGCGTCGCGACGCTGCATCTCGAACAGCAGGGTGTTGAGGATGCGGGCACCGGAGGCGCCGATCGGGTGGCCGATGGCGATGGCGCCGCCGTTCACGTTCACGATCGACGGATCCCAGCCCATATCCTTGTTCACGGCGCAGGCCTGCGCGGCGAAGGCTTCGTTGGCTTCCACCAGGTCGAGATCGGAGGGGCTCCAACCGGCCTTCTCCAGCGCCTTGCGCGATGCGTAGATCGGGCCGACGCCCATGATCGACGGGTCGAGACCGGCGGTGGCATAGGAGGCGATGCGCGCGAGCGGCTTGATGCCACGCTTCTCGGCATTCTCGGCCGACATCAGCAGCACGCCGGCGGCGCCGTCGTTGATGCCCGAGGCGTTGCCCGCGGTGACCGAGCCGTCCTTGGTGAAGGCCGGGCGCAGCTTCTGCATGTTCTCGATGACCGCGCCGTGACGGATGTACTCGTCCTTGTCGACCACGGTCTCGCCCTTGCGGGTCTTGATGGTGAAGGGGATCACCTCGTCATCGAACTTGCCGGCGGTCTGCGCGGCTTCGGCCTTGTTCTGCGACGCCAGCGCGAACTCGTCCTGCTGCTCGCGGCTGATCTGCCACTTCTCGGCGACGTTCTCGGCGGTCTGGCCCATGTGGTAGCCGTTGAACGCGTCCCACAGGCCGTCCTTGATCATGGTGTCGATGTATTTCACATCGCCCATCTTGTGGGCCACGCGCAGGTTCTGGGCGTGGGGGCTCATCGACATGTTTTCCTGGCCGCCGGCGCAGACGATGTCGGCATCGCCGAGCATGATGTGCTGGGCCGCCAGAGCCACGGTGCGCAGGCCCGAGCCGCAGACCTGGTTGATGCTCCAGGCGGCGCTTTCCTGCGGGAGGCCGGCATTGATATGCGCCTGACGGGCGGGGTTCTGGCCCTGAGCCGCGGTCAGCACCTGGCCGAGGATGGTCTCCGAGACCTCCCCCTTCTCGATACCGGCGCGGGCAACCAGCGCTTCGAGCACGGCAGCGCCGAGATCGTGCGCGGGCGTGTTGGCGAACGAACCGCCGAAGCTGCCGACGGCGGTACGGGCCGCGGATGCGATGACGACATTGGTCATGGATGACTCCTCCAAGCAGAGCGTAAGGCGGGAGGCCGTGCCATCCGGCAAGACCCCCCTCATTGATCTTGCGCCTTGTTGATAGCGTGCCGCTGCGGCATGGGACAGGGGGAGTCTGCGGAAATCCACGTGTGGTAGCGCAAATGGTCGCGGAAATATCGGGCAATTGGGGCGGGTTGCGCCCCGGCGCGGTTCCGGCTCAGCCGTGGGCGTGCTTCGACGGCGGCGCGCGCCAGGCGGGAGAGACGGTGGGCGCGCCGAAGAAATAGCCCTGCAGGCAGTCGATCCCGATGCCGGTGAGCAGCCGCGCGTCCTCGGCGCGTTCGACCGATTCGGCGACGGTGAACATGTCGAATTGGCGCGCGATCTCGATGATGGCCGTGGTCATGACCTGATTGTCGGGATCCTGGGCGATGCCGCGGATGAACAATCCGTCGATCTTGAGGATGTCGAAGCTGAACTGCTTGAAGTGCCGCAGGGCGGTGTAGCCGGCGCCGAAGTCGTCCATCGCGAAGGTGACCCCGCGGGCCTGCAGGTCGTCCATGAAGCTGATCACCAGTTCGGGCACCATCATGGCGGAGGCTTCAGTGATCTCGAGAATCAGCCGCTCGGCCACGGTGGGGCCCGCACGCAGGCCGCGGGTCAGGGTGTCGAGCCAGTCGCCATAGCCGATGGACCGGGCCGACATGTTGATGGCGAGCCGCAGGCCCGGCTCGCGCTCGAGTTCGCGCAGGCCCTGCTCGAGCGCGATGCAGTCGAGAATGCGGCCATCCTCGCTTTCCTCCACGGTTTCGATGAATTCGCGGGCGGGGACAACGCGACCGGTCTCATCGAGCACCCGGATGAGCCCCTCGTGAAAGGCGGTGGCCTCCTGCCGGCGGGCCTGCACCACGGGCTGGAAGGCCAGCATCACCTGGCGGTGGCGGATCGCCTCGCGCACGGTGCGCAGGATGGTGCTGTCGCGTTTGGCCAGCGCCAGTTCGAGCGCGTTCTGACCCTGTTTCGGCGGTGGCCCCCTCATGCGCCGGTTCCCCTCTGCTGTGTGTGCCCTGCGGCCCGGGAAGTCTGGCGCAGGCCGTTTAATTGCAGGTAAATGCCCGGCGGGGCAGGGCGGCGGTGCTTTCTCCTCCGTGGGGTGTTGACTCGGGCGCAGGGGCGCATATAAGCGCCGCTTCATTGGTGTTGGTGGCCCCCGCAAGGGGATGCCCTGTCGCTTCGGCCAGATCCGGAGAGAGGACAACGCCCTTCGAAACCTGAACGAAGGAGATCAGCCGTGACCAAACGCACGTCTGCCAAGTACAAAATCGACCGCCGCATGGGCGAGAACATCTGGGGCCGCGCAAAGTCCCCGGTCAACCGCCGCGAATACGGCCCCGGCCAGCACGGTCAGCGCCGCAAGGGCAAGCTGTCCGACTT